>ENA-ORNO01001170-ORNO01001170.1-human-gut-metagenome-genome-assembly--contig:-NODE-1170-length-12962-cov-2.097389_pt1 | contig 12962 bp, 12 predicted proteins | sample MGYA00242117_ERZ509026 | MGnify/ENA primary metagenome ERZ509026 (study PRJEB26280, sample SAMEA2338710) | human gut metagenome | biome: human gut; feature: human-associated habitat; material: faeces... | reverse complement strand
GAATCAGTCTGCTGCTTACTGTTGCTTCTTACCGCATCGCCTATAAGGTAGCGGGATATCGAATTTTCTAAGAGGGAGGACATAAACATGCGTCATACATCGACAAGCAGAAAAGTATTCGTTGTCTGCAATACGATTTTTCTGGTAACCATGGCACTGCTTTGCATCCTTCCGCTCTGGAACCTGCTGGCAATCTCTTTCAGCGGAAAGAGTGCTGCAAACAGCGGAGCCGTTACCTTCTGGCCCATCGATTTCACACCGCTGGCCTATGTAAAAACTTTTAACAACAATAACTTCATCCGGTCCATGATCATTGCATTCCTCCGAACCTCATTTGGAACACTGCTCAGCATGTTCGTCATCACGACAGCAGGCTATGCACTTTCCAAAGAATTCCGCGGCAGAACACCGCTCATGTGGTTCTTCGTATTCACGATGCTGTTCGGCGGCGGTCTGATCCCAAGCTACATGGTCAATGTTTCTTTAGGACTGAAAAACAACTTCCTGGTTTACATTCTTCCGGGAGCGTTCGGATGCTACAACCTGATTCTGATCATGAACTTCTTCAAGTCGATTCCGAAATCCCTCGAAGAGGCGGCACTGATCGACGGAGCGAGCTTCTTTACCGTACTTCGAAAGATTTCCCTTCCGCTCTCCAAAGCAGGTCTCGCAACCGTAGCACTGTTCATCATGGTTGGTTACTGGAACGAGTGGTTCACCGGAATCCTTTACATGTCCGATACGAAAAACTATCCGCTGGCATCCTTCCTGCAGGTGATCGTTGTGCAGGGAAACAATCAGGATCTGTCGCTGGATCCGGCATCTGCGCTGGCTATGTCGGAACGTACCATTAAAGCGGCACAGGTATTTATCGGAGCGCTTCCGATTCTTCTGGTTTACCCGTTCCTGCAGAAATACTTCGTAAAAGGTATCGTTATGGGAGCAGTCAAAGAATAATTTTATGAGAGAGATTTTTCTGAAAAAATCCGGTTTGAAAAACGTGCTGTAACATTATAAAATAAATGATGGAGGAAAAGAGGCATGAAAAGAAAACAGAGTACAGTAATCTTATCAGCGGCAATGGCAGCAATGATGTTGATGAGTGGGTGCGGCAAGGATGGTGGATCTGCGCAGCAGGAAACCGCAACGAAAAATGCAGATGGAAAGTACGAGCCGACACTGACAATTACCATTGCAAAACAGCTGGACGAGAACACAGGAAGATATGGTGATGGAGAGGACATCAACAATAACCCGATGACGCGTCTGACCGAGGAAAAACTGGGATTAAAGATGGAAACAACGCTTCTCGGCGGAGATGCCAGCAACTATGACACCAAGCTGCGTCTGGCACTGACAGGTTCTGAAAAACTTCCCGATATATTTCCTGTTTATGGAACACAGATGATTTCCGATATGATCGAATCCGGACAGGTCAAAGCAATTGATGACGATATCGAAAAATATATGCCGGATCGTCTGAAAGAGATCTATGATAAATATCCGGAAACCTTCTATCCGGTTACGAAGGATGGAAAAACGTATGGAATTGCCTGCACACCGTGCATGGATGCAGAAGAAATCATGGTCATCCGTCAGGACTGGCTGGACAATCTGGGGCTTCAGGCACCGACCAATCTGGACGAGTTTGAAGCTGTCATCAAGGCGTTTACAGAAGACGACCCAGATGGAAACGGCAAAGATGATACGTATGGATTCACCTATTCCGGAAATGACATTTACAATACCGGATGGGTTTCTGATCCGGTCAACGTGTTCTCTGCGTATTCCGGGAAATTCATTCCGGGCGTATGGCAGGAAGATGAAGATGGAAATTTGCAGTATGGCTCCATCAACGAGGAAAATAAAGAAGCACTGACCCGTATGGCCGAATGGCATAAAAATGGCTGGATTTTCCAGGAAGCTGCAGCAACGGGTGCGTGGGATGCCATGACACAGTTTACCGAAGGAAAAGCAGGTATCTTTGTTGGAAGACCGTGGACAATTGACTCTGTTGCAGATGTTACTTCTGCTGATCCAAATGCGGTTGTAAAAGGATATCCGAATATTCTGCAGGAGAATGGTGAGCCGACTTATCAGAGGGGACAGATCAACGATGGCTGGCTGATGTTCAACAAAAATTTTAACAACATGGAAGCCTTCTTTACTTATTATGATTGGTTGTATGACGCTGTATTCGGCACAGGAGATTTTGTGAATGGCTATCTGGAAGGTTATGATTACGATATTGTAGACGGTGAAGTTGTGTATGATACAACCAAATTTGATCCGCCGGTGACAGATCCATTTATGCCTGGAAAATCTACTATACTGAAAAATTCACCTAGTGAAAGCGTAGAAATGTATCTGAAGCTTCAGGCAGGGGAAGAACCGACAACAGGTGCTGAGAGAACGGCATTATCGTATTTTGAGAGCGCACCGGCGATGGCAGAAGGTTATGTTATTGCAGCAGAGCATCAGGATGAACTTCTGACCAGTCTGTTCAATGCGGCTCCGACCGATACTATGAAGAAAAAATGGGAGCAGCTCCAGACCATGGAGAAACAGGTTTACACAAACATTATCTATGGAAAAGAAGATCCGTCTGCATTTGATCAGTTTGTAGAAGACTGGAAAGCACAGGGCGGCGATGATATCACAAAAGAGGTTAATGAGTGGTATCAGTCGGTAAAATAAGAGCTGCCTGATCGAAAAGATCCGAAAAGTCAAAAATAAAAAGCAGGGAGTTGTCAAAACATGGCGATTCCCTGCCTTTGCATCTCACAATGGTTTGCGTCAGCAGAAAAATCTGATAAAATAGGGGCAGAAAATGAGAGGGGAAGCATATGAAAAGAGTACGTTCAATTTTTGGAATTTTTACCGTTTTTCTGTTGATCATTCTTGCCAGCTTTCTGCTTCTGTCCTGGCAGAGCACGGCAAATTTGAAAGCATCTTTGATTCAGACGGCACAGCTTCAGACAAAATATGCAGCAACGCTTCTGGAACAAAAGGGGAAAGAGATTGAAATTGAAGCAGATGGTATTTTATATGGAGAAAATATGCAGAATCTCTATGCGGCAATTGAAAACAACGATGTTTATGAATATGTACAGCAAATTAATAAAATGAAAAGCTTTTTTCAGGAACATCAGGGAAGAACGGTCGGAATGAGTGGTATGACGCTGTACTGGCCGAAATCCGGGCGGGAGATCAGCACGCTGCGGCAGGGATATTTTGAGGATTCTTTCTGGGAAAACAATAAGGAAAGTCAGTGGAAATCAGCCAATAAACAGGAAATTTTTTATATGCGAAGACGAACTGTGGAATGGATGGGAGAAGATCAGGAGGTCTGGCTGGTGCTCCGAATGGATCAGGATTTTCTGTATGAAATCAAGGAGATGGCTGCGGGAATGGACCAGGGAGGCAGTATTTTAATGTTTGGTGGAGAAATCAATGTGCTTTCGCAGAAATCTGTGGAGCAGAATATTGCAGGAATCATACGACAGAGTAATGAAAAAGTCTGCGAGGTGCGTGTGGGAAAACAGAAATATCAGATTGTGCGTTCAGATGAAACAAAAAATGGAATGCAGCTGGTTTCCTATTATCCGACAAGGCAGATGATGCGGCAGGTGCGGAATATTATGACGATCTCAGGCATTATGCTCGGGGCAATTCTGATTTTTGGAATGATTTACATTTCTCTGTTTGTAAAAAATATTTTGATGCAGATGAATCTGCTGACTGAAAAACTGAAACAGGTGGAAGTGGGAGATTTGACCGTGCAGATTTACAAAATGCCGAAAAATGAATTCGCCTATGTATTTCGTCAATTTAACCATATGGTGCGCCGCACGCATGAATTGCTGGAGGCAACGGTAAAAGAACAGGAACTTCGAAACGAAGCAGAAATGCGGCAGTTGCAGCTTCAGATCAACCCGCATTTTCTGTACAACAGCCTTTCCTTCATTGTCACCGCGGCGGACAATCCCGATGCCGTGACAGAGATGGCAGTGCATCTGTCGCAGTATTACCGTTATTGTACACGGAAAAAGTCAATTACGACGATTCAGGAGGAAATTGACTATGCGCGGTCGTATCTGGAAATCATGGCGATGCGAAAAAACATCGAGTATGAAATAGAATCCGATCCAGAACTTGCTGCATGTAAAATTCCACCGCTGATTCTGCAACCGATCATCGAAAATGCAATTGAGCATGCGATCGATGAGCGGGAAAATGCAAAGCATATTTATGTAAAGGTGTATCAAAAAGTAAAAGACGAAATTTGTTTCGAAATATCAGACGACGGGAATGGACTGACAGAGGAACAGATTGCGGCACTGAAAGAACGGCTGGCAAGGAAAAACCGCGATGAAAAAGAGGGTGTCGGCCTCTGGAATGTAAATCAGCGGCTTGTCAATTATTATGGGGAACAGAGCAGCCTGCAGTTTGGAGGAAGTATTTGGAAGGGATTGTGCGTTTCCTTTGTGATTGACGGGAAAGAAAGACTGTAAAGAGGCTGTGAGAATCTGGAGTTTTTGCGGAGAAAAAAACAAAAGGTTCCGGAGCACAGAGAAAAAGATGGGGGAATTACCTATGAAAGTATTGCTGGTGGACGATGAGTCCTATATGACCGAGTATCTCAAAAAACTGGTGGACTGGAAAAGAAGTACTGACGGCGTCGGGCGGCTCTATTGCGCGCGATCTGATTGAGCAGAAAAAGCCGGAACTTCTGGTGACAGATATCCGCATGCCGCGCGTGTCAGGGCTGGATCTGGTGAAGTATATTGACGAGAAAAATTATCCGACGAAAACAATTATTCTGTCCGGCTACAGTGAATTTGAATATGCTCAGCAGGCGCTCCGCTATGGAGTGACAGAATACCTCGTAAAGCCTATCCTGAAAAAGGATTTCCAGATATCACTGGAACATGTGATGGAAAAATTTTTCGAAAAAGAAGAAAGTTTTCCAGACGACGGTATGTCGGCCGTGAAAAAGTATATCGCAGAGCATGTGGGCGAAGATCTCTCACTGGAAATTTTAGGAGAAGTGGCGCATCTGCATCCGGCGTATCTGTCAAAAACATTTAAAGAAGAGACAGGGAAAAATCTTTCCGCGTATATTACGGATGTGAAGATGGAAAGAGCGGCAGAACTGCTCAGCGGAACAGATCGATGGGTACATGAAATCATGGAAAGCGTAGGATATCAGAAGAGCCAGTATTTTTCAAAAATTTTTAAAGAAAAATATGGCGTGACGCCGAATGAGTACCGGCGGACGCACAGAGGATAACAGAATGAAAGAAAAAATATCTTTATTTTTTTACCGTACGACGGAGAGAAATATGGTTCCCTGCAATGCCGTTGAGCTGACCGAATTCGAAACGGTGGGACCTGAAATATCGAATTTCGTTTTTCGCGGCGGAAAAATTCACGGTACGATTTGTATGAAAAACTGCAGAAATATCCAGTTTACAGATGCAAAAGAAAAGGAGAGATAAGATGTTTAAAAACGGAACCTTATGGAATGATATTGATGGAAACCCGATTCACGCGCACGGAGGATGGATGCTTTCATACGGCGGCTATTTTTACTGGTACGGTGAGGACCGGAGAGAGAATTATTATGTGAGCTGCTACCGTTCGAAAGACCTGCGGAACTGGGAATTTCGGAACCACATTCTGACGACGGAATCGAAAATGGAGCCGTACCGCGTGCGAACGAAACTGCAGCTTATAAGCGAGACTGGCGGAAAAGTAAATCTGGAGCGGCCGAAGGTGCTCTACAACAAAAAGATGGAGAAATTTGTATTATGGGTACATTTTGAAAACGGAAAAGATTACACAGACGCTGCCATCGGAATCGCAGAGTGCGACACACCGGACGGAGATTTTGTATACCATGGTCACTTCAATCCATATGGCTATATGTCGCGAGACTGCACACTGTTCCAGGAAGAGGACGGCACCGCGTACTTCATTTCCGCAGCACGCGATAACGCGGATCTCCACGTATACCGCCTAAGTGAGGACTATTTAAACGTCGAAAAACTCGTCCACCGTCTATGGCAGGGCGAATACCGCGAGGCACCGTCAGTCATCAAAAGCGAAGAAAAATACTACATGATCACCTCCTTCTGCACCGGCTGGGCGCCGAACCAGGGAAAATACGCCGTAGCAGACAGTATGGAAGGCGACTGGGGCATGTTGAAAAAAATTGGCGACGAAACTACCTACCAGAGCCAGGCAGCATTTCTGCTGAACTTAAACGGACAGCTCCTCTACATCGGAGACCGCTGGAATGCGGAAAATTACTTCGAATCGGGGTATGTGGCATATCCACTGAAGGTGGAAAACGGGGAACTGGTGATGGAATATTGTGAGGAAACTGATTTAGGAAAATATCTGTAGGAATACAGGAAAGACAGGTTGCATGGGCGCATGGAATTTCTACCAATCCAATCGTTTGCCACGGAATGCGTTTTCTGCCGGAGGATTTCCGACCGTCAGAGGAAGGGGATGAAATCCAGACATGAAAGAGCTGCATTATTCGGTTTTTTCCGCAACTGCAGCGAAACCCTGATTTCATCGGATGTAAATCGGGAAGGATATGCCTACCGTGCGATTGAATCGGCAAAAATTGACGGAGCAGGAGAATATACCATTTTCTTTAAAATGGTTCTTCCATTGTCCAAACCGGTTATTTCTGCACTGGGTATTTTTACCGCAGTCGGAACATGGAACGATTATACCCAGACGTTGTATTATACAAAGTCTGCAGATATTCAGACACTGTCGTATTATATGCTCTCGATTACCAAGGCAAGTGCTTCTGCAGCATCTCTTGGGGAGACCATGAGTGCCGGCGCATCGAGTGTCCTGACAACCATGTCAAATTCTGCGGCAAACTACAAAACCATTGAGCTTGCCTGCATGGTTCTGTCAGCATTGCCACTGATTATTGTGTATCCGTTTGCACAGAAATTCTTCGAAAAAGGTGTGATGGTCGGAAGCGTAAAAGGCTGATCGACTGGTCTGTGATCATTTGAAAAGCCCGCTTGGTTGCCGCTGTATCTGTGGTATGCCAGCGGGATTCTTTTTTTCGGCGGTCAGCGATTCGAAGTCCGTGCCTGCACGCGAACTTGCGGAACGTTGCCATAGGTGCTGAAAAAGTGAAAAATTGACAAAAACAGATGAAAATATTCCATACCCAAAAGAGAGTGAAACTTTTAAAATAGAAACAAACAGAAGAGTTTGGATGACAGTTTTCCGGAAATCCATAAATCAGAAGGAATTTTGAACGTGAAAGGGAGAAACAAAACAATGAACATAAAAGCAGAGCAGAAACAAAAAGTCACATTACCATCCCCGTTATTCCGGGATCCGATTTACGACTGCCCAACCGATCCGACGGTCATCTGGAATGAAAAAGAAGAACAGTGGTACCTGCTTTACACCCAGCGCCGTGCCACGGATGTTCCGATCGGTGTGTCCTGGGTGCATGGAACAGCCCTTGGCGTTGCAACAAGCCGGGATGGCACAAAATGGCTGTACCGCGGAACACTTGAGGGACTTGATATTGAGCCGGGACACAATACGTTCTGGGCACCGGAGATCATCGAGGCAGAGGGTTTGTATCACATGTATGTCTCCTACATCACCGGCATTCCAAACGATTGGGAGTATCCGAGATGGATGCTGCATTATACTTCGACAAACCTCTGGGACTGGAGATTTGAAGGACGGGTTGATCTCGATTCCGAGCGCGTGATTGATGCCTGCGTTTATGAAATTGCACCGCATACATACAAGATGTGGTACAAGGACGAGGACAAGGAAAGCAGGACATACGCAGCAGTCAGCTACGATTTGTATCATTGGGATGTAGTTGGAGAAGAGGTTGCGGACTGCGGTCAGGAAGGACCGAATGTGTTTGAACTCGGCGGAAAAATCTGGATGATTTCGGATTTCTGGAACGGGCTTGCAGTTTATACATCGGAAGATTATACGCACTGGACACGGTGTGAGGATATTTTACGGGAATCCGGCACAAGAGCGATGGACACCGGAATGGGACATCACGCGGATGTTCTCGTGAAGGATGGAAGAGCGTTTATCTTTTATTTCTGTCATCCGTATGCCGGTGAAAATGAAGGCGACTTTACAGACGAAGAGAAAGCACGTTTTACGGAGCGCGATCGAAATAAAGCGGTTGTACAGGTGGCGGAACTGAAAGTAGAAGGAGAAAATCTTGTCTGCGACCGCAATGCAGCAGTAACATGGGAGATGTGAGAAAAATTTTAAATACCTTAAAAGAGTGGACAGAATCTTAAAATTCCGGTGTAGAAAAAAAGTACGCGGGTTCTAAAATGAAGGTAAAACAATGTAGCGATGACAGTTCAGGCAGTAGTAAAACACTTGCTGCCTGGCTGCGTGAAAAGTGATTCAGATATAGAAGATTAACCGGAAAGAGAGGGACGGAAAAATGAGTTTTTGTATTGGGAAAGACAGACTGACAAACGGCGCAAAAATTCTGGAGACAAACGACAGAGGTGCGCTGCTGGAGCTGGACAAAGAGGGAGCCGGCATTTTGATCCCGGAGTTCCTTTCCAGAAAAGAACGATATTTTATATTTAAAGTAAAAGTACTGGAGGAACATAGTGTTTCCATGAATCTTCTCATTTACGGAGAGGATCCGGCGGAGCCGGTCATGAACATCCGATTTGGTATTCTGCCGAAGCTGGAAACACAGATGTGCATTGACCGCACATGGTTTGAAGGCAACGTTCTGTTCCCGGAAAACCTGGCGGGCGATTTAAAAATTGTGTGTCACGGACGAAGAATTGCGCAGGAAGAGATCACCAGAGTAGAACTTTCTTCTTTGCAGGCGTTTCATAATCAGAAGATTGTGTTGACAGATCTGGACTTCGTAAAAGAAGCGCCGGAGGTGAATCTGACGGATGAAAAGCTGGTAGATGCCTTCGGACAGAACAAGCGGAAAGAATGGAAAGAAAAAATTCATTCGGAAGAGGAATTAAAAGAGAAAATGAATTGCCAGCTTGCGGAACAGGGAAAACCGTTCCCGTTTGCGGACTGGTCAAAATACGGTGGTTGGACGCGCAAAAAACTGACGGAGGGAACCGGTTTCTTTTCAAGGATCAAAGAAGACAACGGCAAGTGGTGGCTGGTTGATCCGCTTGGCTATGCATTCTTAAGCATTGGTCCGGACTGTGTCGGCCCTGAAATTGACTGTCGGATCGATGGTCTGGAAAAAAATCTCGACTGGCTGCCGTCCGAAGACGATAGTGACTACGGAGTGTTTTTTCAATCCCAGCATGTGATCCCCGGAAGAAGACGGAATTTTAAGAGCTTTTCGTATTCTAAAGCAAATCTGTACCGCGTCTGGGGAGAAAAATGGAAAGAAAACTGGCGATCAATGATTGTTGGACAGCTGAAAGCCCACGGAATGAATACCCTTGGCAACTGGAGTAGCGATGAGCTGTTCGGAACAACGGAAATTCCTTATGTAACATCACTTCCGGAATTCCCAACAACAAAGCAGAACATTTTCCGTGATTTCCCGGATGTGTTCAATGAGGAATACGAAGAGACGGCAAAGAAAAATGCACAGGAATTAGCACCGCGTGCCAACGATCCGTGGATGATCGGTTATTTCCTGCGGAATGAGCCGAGCTGGGCATTCGTTGACAATCTGGTACTGGCAGATGAGACTCTGTACAATCCGGCGCGCACCAGCTGCAAAGAAAAGCTGATTGCGCGGATGGAAGAAAAATACCAGTCCATCGATGCTTTAAACAAGGCATGGAACACCGATTTTGTAAGCTTCGCCGATCTGTACCGCCCGCAGAAAGAGATTTCCAAACGGTCTGATGCGGCAAAAGAAGATATGCGGGCATTTTCAAGAGACATGCTGCGGCGCTATGTGGAAATTCCGGCCCGTGCCTGCAGAGCAGTCGATCAAAACCATATGATCCTCGGTATGCGCTGGGCCTGGATTTCTGATCCGGATCTCGTAGAAGGATGGGAGAATTTCGATGTCTTTTCGATCAATTGCTACGCGGTTGACCCGACGAGCGCGATTCAGAACATTGTAGACCTTGGTGTGGATCTGCCGGTGATGATCGGAGAGTTCCATTTTGGAGCGCTCGACGCAGGACTTCCGGCAACTGGTCTGGAAGGCGTACTTTCACAGAGAGATCGTGGAATTGCCTACTGCCATTACTGTGAAAAAGCTGCGGCTCATCCAAACGGTGTCGGCTGTCATTATTTTCAGTGCTATGATCAGTTTGTGCTGGGACGTTTTGACGGAGAAAACTATAACATCGGCCTGTTTGACATCTGCTCACAGCCATACCCGGATATGATGGAACAGATTAAGCTATGTAGCAGCGAAATCTACGAAGTCGCAGACGGACAGAAGGAGCCATGCGAAGAAAAAGCAGATTCAATTCCGATGATTGCATATTAAAAAAGAGAAAAGAAATACAAGGAAATAAGAGTAAGAAAAAGCAAGGAGTGATGTGCTATGAAAAACATGAACATTTATTTAAATACACCAGAAGATGCTATCAATTTTGTTTCCACCGTGTCGAAAGTACCGTACGAGGCAGATTTATCTTATGGACACTGTATGGTAGATGCGAAATCTATTTTAGGAGTGCTTGGCATGGCGGTTCGTAAAAAGGCAAAGCTGACTATTTACGGAGAAAAAAATATGGATGAAGTAGCGAAAGAGCTGAAGAGGTATGCGGCTTAAAATAAGCAGCAGAGTATTGTTTTTGTGCTTACTGTGTATAAATGACTGAAATCATGCGCAAAGAAAGCGCAATTCCCTTAATTCATAGAAATTCTCTTTTTGAATTTATCTTGGAAAGGGCTTTGAGTGCAGTTATTAGCGCGACAACTTGTACAGATGTTGATTCCGTTGTCGAAGCCGGCACTTGCAACAGTTACCCTTTTTTGTATTGTGAATCACTGGAATAGCTTTTTTGACGGAATGATTTTGATTGATACGCCGGAAAAATTTCCACTGCAGACCTATATTTAGTCGCTGGTTATTTGTATTTCCGATATGTCTCAATCAGGACTGTCTACAGAACAGCTGGCAGGGAGAATGTCATAAAGAACCTTCAATGGATCCAAAATAGTTATTTCTACCGCTCCGATGTTAATCATTTATCCATTTTTGCAGAGATACTTTGTGTCAGAAATCACCTTGGGATCTGTAAAGGAATGAGCAACAGAAAGTTTGAAACCGTAGGACGATCATTTTGAAGTGTGGAGGAACAGGAGTATGAACAGAAAGTGGACAGAACAAGAGATATGGAGTTGGTTCCGTGAACATGAGTGGATTTCCGGATTCAATTTTGTGCCAAGTACACCGGCAGGCGGTGTTTATGCACTGCTGCAGGAGTATGATCATAAAAATGCGTTTCAGGAGGCAGCAAAAGAAATTTCATTAGCGGCTTCACTTGGATTAAACAGTGTGCGCCTGTTTTTACCGTTTGAATTATGGAGACAGCAGCACGATAGTTTTATGAAAAATCTGGAGGAGTTTATTTCACTGCTGGATTTTTATCATATGACAATCATGCCGGTTTTATTCAATGATTGTACCGTTGCAAAACAATTTTACAAAGAACCAGTTCCGGGACCACAACCGGAACCGGTGGAGGGCTTTTTTGGGGGAACCAGTGATAATTCTTTTGACGAAGAAACACAGACAGGGATCACGGTAGGTTATAGTATTACAGATGATGAAGAGATGACACCTGAAATTGAGAAATATGTAAGAGAACTGGCAAAACGTTATGGTCAGGATGACAGGGTTATCATTTGGAATATCTGGAATGAACTGGGAAATTCAGGAAGAGGAGAAAAATCACTTCCGATGGCTAAAAAAGTAATAGGATGGTTAAGGGAGGAAGACGTAAAGCAACCATTGACAATAGAAATGTGGGGAGCGCAGGTAAAGGGAAACTATTATGAATGGCTAAACAACCCATGTTTTCATGGTGAGGTGGATCGGGAAAACATAGAACTCTCGGACATTATTACATTTCATTTTTATGGTGATTATACGCATGCACGAAGAATGGTAAAGTTTTTGAAACAGTTTAATCGTCCGCTGATTAATACAGAATGGATGCATCGCCCATTTCAAAGTCTGATTCAGACGCACCTGCCGCTATGGAAAAGAGAAAAAATAGGAAGTTATTTTTTCGGTTTGGTAAATGGAAAGACACAATTTCATATTGCATGGGATTTTATTAAAGAATATCCGTCTGTAGATACTTCCGTATGGATGCATGATTTGTATCATGCAGATTTTACTCCGTATGATCAGGAGGAGTTGGATATACTAAAGAAGTGTAATGAAGATAAGAATATCTGGAAATAAGGAACTAGGAGAAACAAAAATATTGACGAAAAGAAAGAGATTTGATAAACTGGAAAAATAAAAGGGAGTAGCTAGCCAACCGTGTTCACTTCTTCGTCAGTACAGCTATTGATATTCAATAACTCGGAAAGTGATTAAATAGCGAGACTTTTACTGTAGATGCAGTAGGAGTCTCTTTTTTTATTGAATTTTTATTAAAAAAATCCTATTGAATCATATGTTATTTACATTATCTGAATGTAAAGTGATTGGGACATATAAGACATACTACTGCAGCACATAAGAATTAGCATATTAATTAAATGTCTAAGAAAGAAGAGGTAGCGTATGGTTTTACATGTATTTATTTTATTGGTAGGATTTTTGTTTTTAGTTAAAGGTGCAGACTGGTTTGTTGAAGGTGCAGCAGGAATCGCAAGAAAGCTTGGAATACCACAGCTTGTTATAGGACTTACGATAGTTGCGATGGGAACAAGTATGCCAGAGGCGGCAGTAAGCATAACAGCAGCACTTAACAATAACGCTGGAATAACGATTGGTA
>ENA-ORNO01001167-ORNO01001167.1-human-gut-metagenome-genome-assembly--contig:-NODE-1167-length-12974-cov-7.582321_pt1 | contig 12974 bp, 10 predicted proteins | sample MGYA00242117_ERZ509026 | MGnify/ENA primary metagenome ERZ509026 (study PRJEB26280, sample SAMEA2338710) | human gut metagenome | biome: human gut; feature: human-associated habitat; material: faeces... | reverse complement strand
GCGAACAAGGTTTTATTTATAACACAAGAAATTACCCCTTACGTTTCAGAATCCGAAATGTCCCTTGTTGGCAGAAACCTGCCGCAAGCAATCCAAGAAAAAGGCAGAGAAATCAGAACGTTTATGCCCAAATGGGGAAACATCAACGAGCGCAGAAACCAATTGCACGAAGTGATACGTCTCTCCGGCATGAACCTTATCATTGACGATACCGACCATCCGCTTATCATTAAAGTAGCTTCCATACAGTCTGCCCGCATGCAAGTTTACTTTATCGACAACGACGATTACTTTCAGAACCGCCTGCAAGTGGTTGATGAGAACGGCGTTGAATATGAAGACAACGATGCACGCGCTATTTTCTATGCACGCGGTGTATTGGAAACAGTCAAGAAACTGCGTTGGTGTCCGGACGTCATCCACTGCCACGGCTGGATGACTGCATTAGCACCGCTGTATATCAAGAAAGCGTATAAAGACGAACCGTCATTCAGAGATGCAAAAGTTGTCTTTTCACTTTATGACAATGACTTCAAGGAACCGTTCCATCCCGATTTTGCCAGCAAGCTTCTTCTGAAGGGTATCAGTAAGAAAGACGTTGCCGATTTGAAAGAGCCGGTGGACTATACAGCTCTCTGCAAACTGGCGGTGGATTATTCCGACGGTGTCATCCAGCAAAGCGAACACGTGAATGAGGAAGTGATAGCATATGCCCGCCAAATCGGCAAGCCTGTCTTAGGCTATCAATCTCCCGAAATCTTTGCAGATGCCTGCAACGACTTCTACGACCAGGTTTGGGGAGCAGAATAAAAATAAAGTATCAATACGAAGAATTATGAAAGTAAAATATTTAGGGATATTGCTTTTTGCAATTCTGGCTTTCTACGGATGCGATGACAATACCGGCACATTGGGCATGAGCATGTTACCTGATTCTGACGGTATTTCAGCCACAACTACGACTTTTGATGTCACCACCAAATCTCTCCTTGCAGAAAAAGTTTATGCCAAGACAAGTACGGGATATGTAGGTAAATTCACAGATCCTGCTCCCGAAGGTTTTGGAAGCTACGAAGCCAGCTTCCTGACTGAGCTGAACTGTACGGATGACTTCAAATTCCCCGCAGTATACGACCCGGAAAAGCATGTGGGAACAATGGCGGGTGATACCGTCGTTTCAGCACAGTTGACAATATACTACTCTTCATGGTTCGGAGATTCCTTAAATCCATGCAGAATGTCGGTATATGAGCTGGACAAAAGATTAGAAAACAAGCACTATACCGATATTAATCCGAAAGAATATTACAGAAATGAAACTGACAAGCCGCATTTTGAAGAAACCGGTTATTTTGAGTTGCACAAAGCATATACTGCTTATGACACCTCTGTTCCCGACTCTGTAAGAAATGCTACCGACTCTAATGGAAACAGTCTTTTTTATCCCAATGTGACTCTGCCTCTAAGCAAGCAGTTTGGAAATGAACTCCTGCAGTTGAACAGAGCCTACCAAAGAGGAGAAAACGATTTCTTCAAAAACTCGGAGAAGTTTATTGACAATGTATTGAAAGGAGTCTATATTAAGACGGATTACGGAGACGGAACAATTCTATACGTTGACCGTGTGGACCTGCAAATGCAATTCCGCTTTCATTACGTAGACAGTTTAGGAGTGAAGCTCACCAAAAAAGACGGTAAAGACTCTTTATATTATAGTACGGCAACAGTGTTTGCCTCCACCAAAGAAGTTATTCAAGCCAATAAGTTTGAAAGCTCCGAGGAATTAATCAAGAAAGCGAATGAAACCGGTTGGAGTTATCTCAAATCGCCTGCAGGTATCTTTACAGAGGCAACCTTGCCCTATGATAAAATACATGAAGAGTTGTCAAACGACACGCTGAATGCCGTCAAGCTGACTTTCACAAACTATAATCAGGAAAGTAACAAGTATAAATTCAGCATGAGTGCACCGGAAACCGTACTATTGCTGCGTAAAAAAGACATGGATTCTTTCTTTGTCAACAATGAGCTTGCAAACAATGTAACCTCTTTTGTCGCAACTCACAACAGTATCGAAACCAACCAATACACCTTTATGAATATAGCCCGTCTGGTTTCTGCTTGCATCAATGAAAAAAAGGCCGCCAAACAGAAAGCCAAAGAAGCGGCAGGTACATCGTGGAATGAAACTGCATGGGAAACAGAATGGAGCGAAGGCGAAGGAAAGGATTGGGATAAAGTAGTAATAATCCCCGTAGTTGTGACCTACGATACAAACAGCACTACTCCTTCCATAATTGGTATTCAGCATGACTTGAAGCCTACGTATGCCAAGCTGAAAGGTGGAGACCCGGAACAGGGTGGAACCAAATTGCAAATAGAGGTTACATATACTTCTTTCAATAAGTAAAAAAAGCAGGAACTTAGATTCTATATCTTTATACACAAAAATCTTCATTTATAAAAACCGAAGTTTAGTTTTTATAAATGAAGATTTTTGTGTATAGTTTACTTTAAAGAAAGAGAAGGTTCTGACATAAGCAGAATAGAATTAATCCAAGCTACAAAAAAAGTCCTCCATACTCTCAAATAAAGCATGGAGGACTAACATTATCTAAAGCCAGATAGTGCTATTTGGCAGACTTGGCAGCAGGCTTCTTTGCCGTAACTTTCTTTGTAGCAGGCTTAGAAGTATTTTTCGGTTCTTTTTTCTTCTCAGCGGCTTTTTCCTTTTCCAACTTTTTCTGCGCTTTTTCCAACTCTTTATGAAGTTCTTCTATTTCATCCCCCTGATTCTTGATTGTAGTAAGCAAAGCATTCAGCTCCTCGTTATCAATATCCACCGGATAAAGAGAATCAACACGCTTGATAAAGTCTCCCAAAATATTCATATAGTTAGTAAAAGCATCATACGGTGATTCATAGATACCGCGGTTCAACCCTACTCCACTATTCTTGGTCGTCATAAAGCGGAAGTTATTGCTGGCCTGCAAATAATCCCAATCCTGCTTGATGCGGCGGTCATCACAGATATGTACACGCTCGGCCACACTATACAGTTTATTGAAAGCCTCACGCTGCATTACATTACCCAACCAGCAACTTGTATCTCTTTCTTCGTCCACCCACGACATAGGATAAGGTACATCCAATTGTGAAACGGATTTCAACTTGGTAACAATTTCGGTAGGAGTTGAGAAAGTAATGCCTTTTTCCTTAGCACATGCAGGCAATGCCTTCAAGAATTCCAGAATATTGGAGGATAAAGGCTGTGACATCCCTAATGAACAAAGCTCCATAAATATGTTGATAACCTGCTCCTCTTGCGGGAATGCATCGATCCAACTGATATACTTATCGGCAAACAACGGATATTCGTTCCACTCGGAATTCGAGAAACGCAAACTAATATCATCCGACAGTTTAAAATCGCGCAACAGTAACTTTAAGTTCGGATTCATATTACAATGGTACACATAGTGCGGACTCTTCCAGCCAAGCACATGTTTTGCCCCTTCAGTCAGCATTCCCTTAAAACCCATACTTGCCACCATGGCACCAATTTCGTCATTATAAATCAGACTGGAGTTACGGAACACCTTGGGTGCTTTGCCAAACATTTGTTTCATTTTAGCGCTTTGACGCATCACCTCTTCCTTGAAGCAATCTTCATTAGCTAAAGAAGAAAGTCCATGAGAGTACGGTTCAGCCAAGAACTCACAGCATCCCGTATCATTGAGCTGGTGCAACAGGTCGATTACAGCAGGTGCATGGATTTCCAGTTGCTCCAATGCCACACCTGAGATGGATAAAGCCACTTTAAACGCACCACCCGAATCCTTCACCATTCCAATAAGCGTATTCAGTGCAGGAATATACGAACGTTCGGCAACTTCATTAATACTTGTTTCATTGGCATAATCATCATAGTAGTAATGGTTTGTACCAATATCAAAGAAACGATAACGTTTCAGATGTATAATTTGATGTATCTCAAAATAAAGACAGATAGTTCTCATTAGTATTTGTTGTTTTATTATTTACCATAGTTTCTTAACACATCCTCGTAAAGAGCACGGATTCTCAAGCCCACCTTTTCCCAGGTAATTCCGTCCACTTCTTTCTTTCCTTCTTCCTGAAGATAATGGAATAAAGACGGATTCATACAGATGGAATAAATGGCATCCGCCATAGCATGAATATCCCAATAATCGGTCTTAATTACCTTATCGAGGATTTCACCACATCCGGACTGCTTGGAAATGATAGAGGGAGTTCCGCACTGCATGGCTTCCAACGGGGCGATACCGAAAGGCTCGGAAACGGAAGGCATAACGAATACATCACTATTCTTATAAACTTCGTACACTTGCTTACCTTTCATAAAGCCGGGAAAATGGAAACGGTCTGCAATGCCACGTTCGGCAGCCATATTAATCATGGCATTCAGCATATCACCCGAACCGGCCATCACAAAGCGGATGTTGCGGGTACGTTGCAACACCAGTGCAGCAGCTTCCACAAAATATTCCGGACCTTTCTGCATAGTGATACGTCCGAGGAAAGTCACGACCTTCTCTTTCGAATGTTCAGGACGCGGAATATCCTGGTATTCTTGCGAAAGCGGGTACACCGCATTATGCATGGCAAATACCTTTCTCGGATCTTGATGATACTCGTTGATAACAGTACGACGGGTAAGTTCCGACACACACATAATGCAGTCGGCATAATCCATTCCGTTTTTTTCCATGGAATAGACCGTGGGGTTAACCTTCCCCCGCGAACGGTCAAAATCTGTTGCATGCACATGGATACAGAGCGGTTTGCCACTCACCATCTTCGCATGTACACCAGCCGGATATGTCAGCCAATCGTGCGCATGAATAATGTCGAATTCCTGTTGACGTGCCACAACTCCGGCTATAATCGAGAAGTTATTGATTTCTTCGTGCAAATTTCCGGGATAACCGCCGGCAAAGTCCATACAGCCAAGATCATTGACGTGCATATAGGAGAAATCCGAGTAAATATGGTCGCGCAAAGCATAATATTGCTCCGGACTCATTGTCGACAAACGAGACTTCAAATAATCGTAATCAACATCACGCCACACGATAGGCACCTGGTTCATACCGATTATATTCAAGAATTTCTCTTCTTCACCTGTAGGCTTAGGCATACAGAAAGTAGTCTCCACATCTCCCTGCTGACTCAAACCCTTCGTGATTCCGTATGATGCAACTGCAAGGCCACCATATATTTTGGGAGGAAATTCCCAACCAAACATTAAAACTTTCATCTTCGTTCCTCCTCCTATAAATTATACTTAGACAACAATTTCAAGATACGCAGAATCTCCGCCACATTCATGGCGAACGATACCGCGCCTCTTCCTTTAAACGGCGGGTTTCCATCGAATAACTCGGGCAGAGAACCTATGCAATGGCTCGTCATCTCATCTTCAAAACCGATCAGATACCGCTCTACAAACGAAATACCACTCATCTTATATATACGCAGGTACGCTTCCATATAAAAGCCCATAAGCCACGGCCAGGCTGTGCCTTGGTGGTATGCGTAATCTCTCTGAATCTGAGGACCGACATAATTTGGATTATATCCCCCACTCTTAGGGCTCAATGTACGCAGACCTTTCGGAGTCAGCAATTCTTTTGTCACAATATCAAGTACTTGCTTCTTCTGTGCCCTATCCAATGGAGAATAGTCAAAAGCAACAGCAAATATCATATTGGGACGAACGCTCCAATCCATCATATAACCGTCTACATAATCAAACAGATAACCGTACTCATTACGAAAAACTTCCACAAACGATTTTCCTGTTATTTCTGCCTGAGCATCCAATTTGTCTGCAAGAATGTCATTTCCACCCTCACGCACAATGTCCGCGACAAAACGCAAAGCATTATACCACAGCGAATTCACCTCAACAATATACCCGGTGCGAGGGATTACAGGATGCCCGTTAACCGTAGAGTTCATCCAGGTAACTGCCTTTTCCTTGCCATTTGCGTAAAGCAAACCGTTTTCATGCAAGAAAAGATTATCATGCTTACGAGCGCAGATATAATTCATAATATCCTCCAATAACCTGCCGTATTTCAAACGGCATTGTTCGCGCGATGTATCCTTGGCATACTGCTGTAAAGCCCATACTGCCCATAAAAGCACGTCAGGATGTTCCATCTCATATATTTTATAACCAACCGGTTTATCCTCAATGAAAGCATAGATAGCCTTTTCCGCCGTTCTCATAACATCCTCGAATTCATCTTGCTCGTCCACGGCCAAAGTTAAGCCCGGTAAAGAGATAAACAAGTCGCGCGCACGGCATTTAAACCAGGGATAGCCTGCAAGTACATAATGTTCTTCTCCTTGTTTATTGTGGAACTGGTGAGCCGAATTTTTCAAACAGTGATAAAAACTGTCACGTGGAGTACGGTCTTCTGCCTCAGCCTCAAAAGTCTGTTTTAGCTTACGCGGTGAAATTTCGGAGATACCCGCAGAGAAAACGATACTTTCACCCTTCTTTATATCTACTTCAAAATAACCGGGTACATACAGGTCTTCATTAAAATCGTAACCGCGTTCCTGTTCTTTCGGGTATTCAATGCCACGATACCAATCCGGCTGATAATGAAATTCGTTCTTTTTGTTCAACTGCATATAAAGTTCCGGATAGCCGGGATACATACAGGTTTTAATACCGTTTTCCACCGGTTGGTAATCACGGCTTGCCTGTGCATTTTCGTGCGTGTATTCGCGTACGCTGCGGAATGCCAAAAAGGGACGGAACCGAAGTGTTGTTGCCGAATGGGCATCGACCAAGGTGTAACGAATCAGTATCCGGTTCTCATGATGTACAAAAATTTTCTCTTTGCGGAGAATAACGCCTCCCACACGGTAAGTAGTTGCCGGGATATGCTCGCAATCAAACTCACGGATATACTTATGTCCGTTCGGACTAAAATTATTTCCCTGATATTTGTGCAATCCCAAGTTAAACTCTGCACCGTGCTGAATCACTGTTTCATCCAAAGAAGACAGCAGCACATGGTTTTCATCATCCAGGTTGGGAACGGGAATTACCAACAAGCCGTGATATTTGCGTGTGTTACAATCTACAATCGTTGTACAATGATAGGCTCCTGATTTGTTAGTCCGAAGTATCTCCCTTGGCAAAGATTCTTGCAGATTAACCATCAAGGTCTTGTCAAATCGTAAATAACTCATAGTTGTGCATTATTTAAAGGTTAATTATTTCAGGTATATGCGCTACAAAGCTTGTAGCAATGCCCAAAAATACGAATTAAAGCCTACACGCAAAATAAAAAGTCTTTTTTTTTTCGCTTTTCAAGCAAATAATCCAAAGCATTGTACGAAAATGATAAATCCCTGTACAATATAGGAAGCATGACGGGCTACAAATAGTTCTGGCTATGGTATACCACTATTTTCATTTATTCGCTTCATCCACGCTTGGATTCTTAGAAGCAGGGATAGACCGGGAATTTCAACACACGGCAAGTTGCCCTATGATGCCTTTCAATATTTTTCTTTATGGAAAGCTGTTACAATTCCTTCTACACAGGAAAAAGAAAAGAAGAACTAATGCCGAAAGCTGTCCAACAGCAATGAAATATTTGCCATAAACAAACGCACTGAAATTGCCAACAGGATAATGCCAAAAAATTTACGGATAATATAAATGCCGCCTTTACCCAAAAAACGTTCTACCCTCCCGGTCATGCTGACAACAAAATATACCCATATCATATTCAAGACTAATGCAATGATAATATTGATACTGGCATATTCTGCACGCAAAGAGAGTAAAGTTGTAAAGGCTCCCGCTCCTGCCAATAGCGGAAAGACCAGCGGAACCAGCGTTGCTTCTTTAATCGGCCCCTGGTTTTTAAAGATTTCAATATCAAGAATCATTTCCAGCGACATCAGAAAAATAACAAACGCACCGGCCACCGCAAATGACTCAATGTCCACATGAAACAATTTCAGCATCATATCACCCGCATAAAAGAAACCTATCAGCAAGGCAAACGATATTAATGTAGCTTTCAGTGCATTTACATCTTTCCCCTTTTCTTTCAAATTGATAATAATAGGAATAGAGCCTATAATATCTATCACGGCAAACAGCACGATAAAAGCACTGGTCATCTGCTGCCAATTAAATGCTGAAAACATATGTCCCTCCTTTTTTCTACAAAAATAATCTATTTTTATGTATTTCGCAAAATTTCTTAAAAGTGAATGAGTAGCACGTTTAAGAAATAATAAAAAAAACAAAAAGAAAGGGCAAGTGTTTACGGCAGAGTTCGATTATATCTACTTTTGTTCTTAAACCAGAAGATGAGAATGATATGGAAACAATGTTTGATACGTTATTACAATTACCCCTGTTTCAGGGACTTGCCCAAGAAGACTTCACCCGTATTTTGGAAAAGGTCAAATTGCACTTCACAAAATATAAGCCAGGTGAGCTTCTTTTAAAAGAGGGGGGCGCCTGTCATGAACTGGTCTTCGTCTTAAAAGGAGAAATTGCATCTTCCACATCATCCGCCGATTCTTCTTACTGCTTCACCGAATATTTTCCAGCCCCTTTCCTGATTGAGGCTCACTCCATATTCGGCATGAAAACGCATTATGCTTCTACATATCGGGCAAGAACCGAAGTGCATACGGTCAGCATCAGCAAAGCATTTGTAGTGAAAGAGCTCTTCAACTACGAAATATTCCGCTTGAATTACATGAATATCATCAGTAACCGCACTCAAATGCTGCACAACCGCTTATGGGCTGTATTCGGCAATAGTCCCGAAAGCCGCATTATCCATTTCATCCTCAGTCATACAGAACGGCTGTCGGGCGAAAAAATATTGAAAATAAAAATGGAGGATTTGGCTCAAATCATCAACGAAACCCGAACAGGAGTGTCAAAAGCCCTCAATACTATGCAAACAAAAGGATTGGTTGAATTACACCGCGGAGAAATCATACTGCCTGATGTTGAAAATTTGATAAACTGACCAAGTACATAAAATGCAAATATCTTCAAGAAGATTATTAAAATGAAATGAACCCCGAAAATTAAATAACTTTCGGGGTTCACTTCATAATCTTTGCTTTAATATATCTTCAGCAACCGTTTTTACTCCCATTCAATTGTGGAAGGCGGTTTTGACGATATATCATAGGTTACACGGTTTACACCTTTCACCTTATTAATAATGTCATTGGAAACCTTGCCCAAAAATTCGTAAGGCAAATGCGCCCAGTCTGCAGTCATTGCGTCTGTAGAAGTAACAGCACGTAAAGCAACCGCACGTTCATATGTACGTTCATCGCCCATTACGCCTACAGACTGCACAGGAAGTAAAATAACCCCTGCCTGCCATACCTGATGATAAAGAGTTGTCTCATTTCCTCCAGCATCTTTCACTTTCCAATTACGCAATCCCTGAATAAAAATATCATCCGCATCTTGCAGAATACTCACCTTTTCCGGAGTTATATCACCCAAAATACGAACAGCCAATCCCGGACCGGGGAAAGGATGACGGGTAATCAAATGCTCCGGCATGCCCAACTCACGTCCTACACGGCGAACCTCATCTTTAAACAACAGTCGCAAGGGTTCGCACAATTTCAGATTCATTTTTTCAGGAAGTCCACCTACATTATGATGACTCTTGATTACAGTTCCGGTAATAGAAAGCGACTCGATGCAGTCCGGATAGATCGTTCCTTGAGCCAGCCATTTCACATCTTTAATCTTATGAGCCTCTTCATCGAATACATCAATGAAACCCTTACCTATAATCTTACGCTTCTTTTCAGGTTCGGTCACTCCTGCCAATTCCGCAAAGAATTTAGCGCTTGCATCCACTCCGATAACATTCAGACCAAGACATTCATAATCGTGCAATACATTTTTAAATTCATCTTTGCGCAGCATGCCATGATCCACAAAAATACAAGTTAAATTCTTTCCGATAGCACGATTCAGCAATACAGCAGCAACAGAAGAGTCAACGCCACCGCTCAAACCGAGCACGACTTTATCATCCCCCAATTGTTCCTTCAACTGGGCAACCGTAGTTTCGATAAACGAAGCTGCGCTCCAGTCCTGCCTGCAACCGCAGACTTCCACTACAAAGTTTTTCAGCATCTGTGTACCGTCCTCGCTATGGAATACTTCCGGATGGAATTGTACACCCCACATTTTCTCTCCTTCCACCTGATAAGCGGCAATCTTCACTTTATCCGTAGAAGCTATAGTCTTGAAGCTTTCAGGAATGGCAGTAATAGTATCGCCATGACTCATCCACACTTGAGTATTTTCCTTTACTCCCTTAAAAAGCACATTGTTTTTATCAAAAGAAGCTAAATGCGCCCGTCCATATTCACGGCTACCCGCAGGTTCAACCTTACCGCCGTTGGTATAGGCTATAAACTGTGCACCGTAGCAGATTCCCAATATAGGATATTTACCACGGATTTCGTTTAAATCTATCTTAAACGCACTTTCGTCATATACGGAAAATGGACTACCTGAAAGAATAACTCCTTTTACACTCGCATCTCCCTGAGGAAATTTGTTGTAAGGCACAATTTCACAATATACATTCAACTCGCGAACACGGCGACCGATAAGCTGCGTGGTCTGTGAGCCGAAATCAAGAATAATAATCTTTTCTTGCATAGAAACAGAGGTGTTAGTAATTTGGAGCACAAAGATACGAATTTGTTTAGAGCAGAAAGCAAAATATGGCAAAATTTGTTCAGAGCAAAAAACAAAATACGGCAATATACAGAGAACGGAAAACACCTGCACCGCTTATCTTTCAAGAAACTAAAGGATTTGTTGGATTTATAAAATAAAGAATTTATATTTGTCTCTGTTACTAAACCAAATATCTAAGTATCATGAAAAGAAACATCCTATCAGCGGTCCTTACACTTTACTGCCTATTGCCGATAGCAGCACAGCCCCTTTCCAAAGCAGATTCGCTACAAATTGAAATTGCTCAATTAGAAAATGCACTGACAAGCATACAGACTGATTTGCAAGAAAAAACTTTGCAGTACAATTGGAAAATAACAGAAAAATACATTGAATATTGCAAGAAACTCTACAAAATCACCAACTTCAACCGCGAACCCCGGTTGATACAACTTGCCACTACCATAAAACCGGAAGAACTGGAACCTCAGAGATTAGCCTATGAAAAGGCTAAAAAAGAACTTGAAGCACTATTGACATCCTACCCGGAGTATATCACCCTCGATTCTTTATACAAAAGAGCCATCAATACGGAACAGAAAAAAGACCGCAAAGTTGCCTTGGACGGTTTCTATCAACGCATATACAATGAAGATAAGACTTACCGTCCGCTGCTCGAAAAAAAAGCGCAAAGCCTTCAAAGAGCATTATATAGCCTGTGCTTCCTATCTACTGGACGAATGTAAAAGAAACCGGGAAGTTGTACCGGAAATCTATGATTATAAAACAGCACGAATTCTCAAAGAGACCGATCCCAAACTCCACCAACTATCCATAGAGATCAGTACACTTGAAAGCCTTCAACGGGAGACAATTCGTAAATATCAGAGATTGAAGTACAACCTGAAAGAAGACTAAGCAATAATCCTTTTTTAATCCTATAAAATCAAATATCCTCGAAAGAAGCATTACCATCTTCCGAGGATATTTATATATGAATTTCTTTATTGTTTAAATAAAAAAACGTGATTATTTTTCTTTCAATATATCGCGAATTTCCGTCAACAACACTTCTTCCTTACTTGGTGCGGGCGGTGCAGGAGGAGCAGCAGGCGTTTCCGCTTTTTTCTTTTCCGTCAGCTTGGTTATCAACTTAATAAACATAAAGATAGAAAAAGCGATAATGAGAAAGTCGAAAGTGGCTTGCAGGAAATTTCCGTAATTCAGTGTTACAGCGGCTATCTCCTTGCCATCCACTACTTCGGCAGGCTTCATCACCCATTTTAAATCGGTAAAGTTTACACCGCCTATCAGCAAGCCCAAAGGAGGCATTATCACATCAGCCACAACTGAAGATACAATCTTTCCAAACGCACCTCCAATGATAACACCGACAGCCATATCGACCACATTGCCTTTCATGGCAAAAGCCTTAAATTCCTGTAAAAATGAACTTTTTCCCATCTTTTCAATTATTTAATTATGATTTTGGATACGAATATAAAAACATTTTCTTACTTTTGCAGCGCAATTCGTAAAAGAAATACTGTAAAAGTTTGAAAGTTTAATTTTAAACATTATAAAACCCTTAAAAGTTTAAACAAAATGATTAAAGTAGGTATTAATGGATTCGGACGTATCGGACGTTTCGTATTCCGCGCTGCTCAGAAAAGAAACGATATTCAAATCGTTGGTATTAACGACCTTTGCCCGGTAGATTACTTGGCTTACATGCTGAAGTATGATACTATGCACGGTCAATTCGACGGTACTATCGAAGCTGATGTTGAAAACAGCAAACTGATCGTTAACGGTCAATCTATCCGTATCACTGCTGAAAAGAACCCGGCTGACCTGAAATGGAACGAAGTAGGTGCTGAATACGTAGTTGAATCTACCGGTTTGTTCCTGACTAAGGAAAAAGCTCAGGCTCACATCGAAGCTGGTGCAAAATACGTTGTAATGTCTGCTCCTTCTAAGGATGACACTCCGATGTTCGTTTGCGGTGTTAACGAAAAGACTTATGTTAAGGGTACTCAATTCGTATCTAACGCTTCTTGTACTACTAACTGCTTGGCTCCTATCGCTAAAGTATTGAACGATAAATGGGGTATCACTGACGGTTTGATGACTACAGTTCACTCTACAACTGCTACTCAGAAAACAGTTGACGGTCCTTCTATGAAAGACTGGAGAGGTGGTCGTG
>ENA-ORNO01001162-ORNO01001162.1-human-gut-metagenome-genome-assembly--contig:-NODE-1162-length-13010-cov-4.536550_pt1 | contig 13010 bp, 10 predicted proteins | sample MGYA00242117_ERZ509026 | MGnify/ENA primary metagenome ERZ509026 (study PRJEB26280, sample SAMEA2338710) | human gut metagenome | biome: human gut; feature: human-associated habitat; material: faeces... | reverse complement strand
CCGCCATCGAGCAGAGTTTTACACCTAATTGGGGATAAAACAGTTGATGGCTGGCGGCGGTGTCGCCCTCATCGGCATCACCCTTGTACCTCTGCTCTCCGGCCTGTTCGGTTGATCGTCCGGCGGTGATCGCTTATGGGCGGCATACTCGACAAACTCGATGAATGGCTCCGAGGGCTGCTCATCGAGGGGATCACGGGAAACCTGTCGGGCATGTTCGATACGGTCAATACCAAAGTAAGTGAGATCGCCGGTGAAGTGGGACAGACGCCGCTGGCATGGAACAGCGGCGTCTTTTCTATGATCCGAAACCTCTCTGAAACGGTGATCGTTCCAATCGCCGGGGTTATCCTGACATTCGTAATGTGTTATGAGCTGATCCAGCTTGTGACAGAGAAAAACAATCTGCACGATGTAGATACCTGGATGTTCTTCAAGTGGATTTTCAAGACTTTCTGTGCCGTTCTCATTGTGGCGAACACATGGAATATCGTCATGGGTATCTTCGATGTGGGGCAAAGCGTTGTGAACAGCAGCGCAGGCGTCATCATTGGGAATACCTCCATTGATATCAGCAGCGTCATCACGGATATGGAGGCGCAGCTTGAAGCCCTGGGCACGGGAGAACTGTTCGGGCTGTGGTTCCAGTCCCTTTTCGTGGGGCTTACCATGAACGCCCTTTCCATCTGTATCATGCTTGTCATCTACGGCCGCATGATCGAGGTGTATTTGACAACTTCCGTTGGACCAATTCCGCTTGCCACTATGACAAACCGGGATTGGAGCCATACAGGACAGAACTACTTGAAATCCCTGTTTGCATTGGCGTTCCAGGCATTTCTAATCATGGTGTGCGTGGGAATCTACTCTGTTTTGGTACAGAGTATCGCCACGGACGGAAACATCTCAGGCGCGATATGGGCCTGCATGGGCTACACGGTCCTGCTGTGCTTCGCCCTGTTCAAGACCGGCAGCCTCTCTAAGAGCCTGTTCGGAGCGCATTAAGGAGGCTTGATAAATTGGCGTATGTAACCATTCCAAAGGATTTGACGAAAGTAAAATCCAAAGTGCTGTTTGGGCTTACCAAACGGCAGCTTATATGTTTCGGAGCGGCGGCACTCATCGGAGTACCGCTTTTCTTTTTGCTCAGACGCACGGCCAGCAACAGCGCCGCCGCGTTCTGCATGATTATCGTCATGCTCCCGTTCTTTCTGCTCGCCATGTATGAGCGGCACGGTCAACCCCTGGAGGTGGTGGCCGGACAGATTATCCGCTGTATGTTCCTGCGGACGAAGGAGCGCCCTTACCAGACAAACAATTTCTATGCAGCCCTGGAGCGGCAGGCCCAGGCGGAAAAGGAGGTGAAAGCCATTGTTCAGAAAGCGAAAGCCAGAGCCGCAGGCACGGCAGGCGGCAAAAGCCGCGGTAAAACTGACCGCCGCAGAAAAGCGTGAGATCAGCCGTATCCTGGAAACCGCCAGAGGTGACGGCAAGGTACATTCCGCACAGGACACCTTACCGTTCCGCCAGATGTACCCGGACGGTCTGTGCAAGCTGGACGACCACACCTGGTCGAAGTGTATCGAGTTCGAGGATGTGAATTATCAGCTTGCAAAGCCTGACGACCAGACGGCGATCTTTGAAGCCCTCTGCGATATGTATAATGCCCATGACGCTTCTATCGGGATGCAGTTATCTCTTGTGAGCCGCCGCATGAACCGGGGGGATTTTGTAAAGCGTATCGAGATTGCGGCGCAGGGAGATCACTTCGACCATATCCGTGAGCTTTACACGCAAATGCTCCGCAAGCAGCTTGAACGGGGCAACAACGGTCTTATCAAAACAAAGTACCTGACCCTCACCATCGAGGCACGGGACAGCAAAACCGCACGGGCACGATTTTCCCGAATCGTCATGGACGCCCTCAACCATTTCAAGGTCATGGGCGCTCTGGCAAAAGAGCTTGGCGGCAAGGAGTGGCTGGAAATGCTCCACGGCATCCTGCACCCGGACGGGGAACGGTTTGCCTTTGAATGGAGTTGGCTTGCCCCTTCCGGCCTGTCGGTTCAGGATTTTATCGCACCATCTTCCTTCCGCTTCGGTGAAGCACGGAAGTTCACGATGGCGGATAAATTCTGTGCCGTGTCCTTTCTGCAGATCAGCGCACCGGAAATGGATGACCGTATGCTCACCGAACTGTTGGATACGGACAGCGGGCTGCTTGTCAGTCTCCATATCCGCAGCATGGATCAGAACGAGGCAATCAAAACGGTCAAGCGGAAGATCACCGACATTGACAGTATGAAGATCGACGCACAGAAAAAGGCGGTGCGGGAAGGTTTCGATATGGATATCATCCCCACCGATCTTGCCACCTACGCAGGCGAGGCAAAGAACATCCTCCGTGATCTGCAAAGCCGGAATGAGCGAATGTTCCTGATGACCTTCCTGGTGGTGAACTTTGCGGACAGCGGGCAAAAGCTGGAGAATGACCTTCTCCGTGCGGCAAGCGTGGCGCAGAAATATAACTGCTCCCTGGTGCGGCTGGACTTTCAGCAGGAGGACGGCTTCGTGTCGGCTCTGCCCCTGGGTGTCAACCGCATTAAGATACAGCGCGGGCTTACCACTTCGGCGGTGGCGGTGTTCGTTCCCTTCACCACACAGGAGATTTTCCACGGCGGCGAAGCCCTCTACTACGGGCTCAATGCCACTTCCGGCAATATGATCCTTGCCGACCGCAAAAAGCTGAAAACACCCAACGGCATGATCTTAGGTACGCCCGGCAGCGGCAAGAGTTTTTCCGCAAAGCGTTCCATCGTTGGGGTATTCCTGAACACAAAGGACGATATCCTGATCTGCGACCCGGAGGCGGAATATTTTCCGCTGGTGAACCGTTTGGAAGGTCAGGTCATCAAAATCTCTCCAACCAGTACGCAGTATGTGAACCCTATGGATATCAACCTCAATTACAGCGAGGACGATAACCCGCTGGCGCTGAAATCCGACTTTATCCTGTCGTTCTGTGAATTGGCGGCAGGCGGCCGGAACGGTCTGGAGCCAGTGGAAAAAACGGTCATTGACCGTGCCGTGCGGATCGTGTACCGCCCATATATCGCAGACCCCCGCCCGGAAAATATGCCGCTGTTGGAAGATTTGTATGACGAGATCAAGCGGCAGCCGGAGCCGGAGGCACAGCGGATCGCGGCGGCACTGGAACTGTATGTGCATGGCAGCCTGAATGTTTTTAACCACCGTACCAATGTGGATATCAACAACCGCATTGTCTGCTTCGATATCAAGGAGCTGGGAAAGCAGCTCAAAAGCCTGGGTATGCTGGTGATCCAGGACCAGGTATGGAACCGTGTTTCCCAAAACCGGAATCAGGGCAAATCCACCTGGTACTTCGTAGACGAGTTCCACCTTCTGCTGCGGGGCGAGGTTGGTTCCTGGAGCGTGGAGATTTGGAAACGCTTTCGCAAATGGGGCGGTATCCCCACGGGAATTACGCAGAACATCAAGGACCTGCTTTCCTCCCCGGAGATCGAGAATATCTTTGAAAACAGCGATTTTGTGTACCTTCTGAACCAGGCCAGCGGAGACAGGAAAATCCTCTGCGAGCGCCTGAATATCTCCAACCAGCAGGCAGCGCATATCAGCAACGCAGGCCCCGGCGAGGGGCTGATCTTCTTCGGCAATGTGATCCTGCCTTTTGTGGATGACTTCCCGAAGGACAATGAACTTTACAGCATTATGACAACAAAACTTGGTGAAACCGGGAAAGGAGAAAACGAACATGAATGATCCCCGCTATTTGCATACGGAAGAAAAACAGGAGGGCGAAACCTTCTTTGATGTGATGAACCGGCTGATTGCCAGAAGCAAGGCGGTCACGGCGGATATGGAGGCGGTCCTTGCGGAGCTGGAAAGTGAGATCGAACCGTTCCGTGCGCCGAAGGACTATGAATAAACTGACCCATGTGAGCCTGTTTTCCGGCATTGGCGGTCTGGACCTGGCGGCGGAGGCTGCCGGGTTTGAAACCGTCTGCCAGTGTGAGTGGGCGGATTTTCCGCACTCCGTCCTCTCCGCACGATGGCCGGATGTTCCCAGGTTCCGGGATATTACTACTTTTACGAAGGAGGCGTTTTTTGAAAAAACAGGACTTGAAACAGTTACCGTTATCTCAGGCGGCTTTCCCTGTCAGCCCTTCTCCACCGCCGGAAAACGGAAGGGCTTTGCGGATGAACGCTACCTGTGGCCGGAAATGTGCCGCATTATTACCGAGCTGCGGCCCCGTTGGGTGCTTGGGGAAAATGTTGCTGGCTTCATCAATATGGGGCTCGACAAAACGATTTTTGACCTGGCAAAAGCGGGATACGCTGTTCTCCCATTCGTATTTCCGGCTTGCGGCGTCGGCGCATGGCATGAGCGCCAGCGAACTTTTATCGTCGCGGCTGATGTTTCCCACACCCCTTGCCTCCGACAACAACACCGCCAGGGACGCGGCAAGCCTGGATGTGTTCCTGTCGGACAATGGGATATTCCGCAAGAGGAACCGAAACGGGGCGATCTGGAGCCTCAGCCTGTCGGCGGCGGTATTCTATCTGACCCCGGTGGCGTCGGACGGTTTCCGCTCGACCTTGAAGCCATCGGCCTTCGATCCGACGAAGAAGGACGGGAACCTGTCGGCGCAGATCATCTCCCAGGAGCGGCCGGTGTCCGAAACGGCAGCACTGAACCCGGATTGGGTGGAATGGCTCATGGGCTTTCCGAAAGGATGGACGGACGTATCCTCTGGGCCGCCGAACCGGAAGGAATCCCCCGCATGACCGAGCGCATGGATGACCGGGCGCTGCGGCTGAAAACATTGGGAAATGCGGTCTGCCCGCCCCAGGCCTATCCCATTTTCCGCTATATCGCCATGATCGAGAATGGCACCTGCGGCGACTTTTGCCCCTATGGAAAGGAAGGTGACTGCCTATGAGGGAACTGAAAACAACCGATAAGATCACGCAGAAAATGACCCGTGACGGTGCGGTATCGGAAAACCTTGCCACGGGCGAGGTGGAACATATCAGCAGCCGGGAGCCGGAAACGGAGCTGTCCGCTTCTTCGGAAGAATCCGCTGGCGCTGCGGCTGACCTCGCCCTGCGTGCGGCGGAACACCATGAGAAGAAAAACACACGAAAGGCGGAAAAGGCTGACACCCAGGCAGTGCAGGATGGTTCTGCTGCAAGGCAACGCCCGTCCTCCCGTCTGCAATTCACCGAGGAAGAACGTGCCGATCCCGCACTTGGGAAATACATCGACCGTTCCGACCGTGCGGTGGACCGGCTGGACGCGGCAAAGGCCGCTATCCCCACAAAGAAAATTCTCCGTACCGAGCGTGTTTTTGACGAGACAGCCGGAAAAGGCAAAACGCAGCTTCACTTTGAAGAAGTGGAGAAACGCCCCAACGGACGCCTGCGGCACAATCCGCTTTCCCGGCCGGTCCATGAGATCGTCCATGCCGCCCATGCGAAGGTGCATGAGGTGGAACAGGAAAATGTGGGTGTTGAGGCTGGACACAAGGGCGAGGTGCTGACGGAACGCGGGCTTGCCTACGGAAAAGGCAAAGTCCGTGCCGCCGTCCACCATCACCGCACAAAGCCCTGGCGTGATGCGGCGAAGGCAGAGCAGGCTTCTTTTAAGGCAAACGCCGACTACCTTTACCAAAAGGCACTGCATGATGATCCTGCATTGGCAGCTTCTAACCCGGTATCCCGCTTTCTGCAGAAACAGCGGATCAAGCGGAACTATGCAAAGGAGCTGCGGCAGGCAGAGAAAACCGCAAAGAACACAGCGGCCACGGCGAAAAGTGCGGCGCAGAAAGCAAAGGATGCCTTCAAGGAAACTTTCCTCTACATCAAGCATCATAGCCGAGCGGTTCTGTTGGTGATCGGCATTGGCGCCTGTGTTGCTCTGCTGTTTGGCGGGGTATCTTCCTGTTCCATGATGGCGGGCTCCGGTGTGGGCGGTGTATTTACTTCCTCTTATCTCTCCGAGGATGCGGATATGCTGGCTGCGGAGGCGGCCTACTGCGAACTGGAGCAGGAGCTTCAATATGAGCTGGACCACTATGAGGCTCTGCACCCCGGATATGACGAATACCGTTTTGATCTGGATGAGATCGAGCATGACCCTTATGTGCTGATCTCCATTCTCACGGCGTTCCATGAAGGGGTGTTTACCATCGACGAGGTTCAGGCGGAGCTGCAAATGCTCTTTGAAAAGCAGTACATCCTGACGCAGACCGTGGAAGTGGAGGTGCGCTATCGGACGGAGACACGGACAGACAGCGAAGGAAACGACTATGACGTGGAAGTACCGTACAACTACTATATCTGCAAGGTGAAGCTGGAAAACTTCGACCTTTCCCATGTGCCGGTCTACATCATGGACGAGGAAACACTTTCCCTGTATGCGGTCTATATGGCAACGCTGGGGAACCGGGAAGATTTATTCCCAGGCTCCGGCTATGTAGACAAGTACACCAAACCGCCCACCACCTATGATATCCCGCCTTCCGCACTGGAAGATGAAACCTTTGCGGCGCTCATTACCGAGGCGGAGAAGTACATCGGCTATCCCTATGTCTGGGGCGGCAGCAATCCGAACACTTCTTTTGATTGCTCCGGCTTCGTATCCTGGGCGCTGACGCAAAGCGGCGTCTGCAATACGGGCAGGCTGGGAGCCCAGGGACTCTACAATATTTCCACCCCGGTATCCTCTGCCAACGCAAGGCCCGGCGACTTGATCTTTTTCGTCGGCACTTACGATACGCCGGGTGTTTCCCATGTGGGTATCTATGTGGGCGGTGGAAAAATGCTGCACTGCGGCGACCCCATCCAGTATGCAGATATCAACACAAGCTACTGGCAATCCCACTTTTACGCTTTCGGGCGACCGCCCTACAACTAAAAAACGATATGGAGGTAATTTGATTTATGGCAACGACACAGAAGATCCGCAATGACATTGCGAAAACCAAAGAAAAGATCGCGGAACAGCAGAAACGCCTTCGCGCGCTGGAAGCCCAGCTTGCGGAGGAAGAAAATCTGGAAATCGTCCGCATGGTAAAAGCCGTGAAGATGGACAACAAGGAGTTGACCGCTTTCCTGAAAGCCTATGCCAGCGGTATGATCTCCCTGCCGGAAGGTATGCTGCAGGAGGGCAACACCGAGAATGAGGAAACGGAGGGATACGAGGATGAAGCATAACTTTATGACAAAAATGGTATCGGCTCTTTTGGCGGTGGTGCTCAGCACTGCCGCTTTTTCTATCACCGCCTTTGCCAGCGGCGGCGAGGAAAGCACGGAGTCCGTGGCTGAACAGGAAACGGCTGGGGATGTCTCTGATCTGCTTTCCGCTCTGGCAGGCAGCCAGGTCACGGTATCCGTCACCGAGGATGGTATCCAGTTCAGTTCCGGCGAAAATGACTCCGGGCAGACCGGCACCGTCACCACGGGCGGCGGCAATCTGAATGTCCGCACGGGTGCGGGAATGGACTACACCGCCTTCACCCAGCTTCCCAACGGAACGACCGTGAAGGTGATCGGCACGGACGGCGACTGGCTGAAGGTCATCCTGCCGGAGAAAGTCGGCTATGTCTATTCCGGCTACATGACGGTAAGTGATGGCGAGGCTGGCTCTGGGGAAGGTTCTTTCTCTCTGGACACGGAAACGCTGGAAAATCTGCTGGGGATGCTGGGCGGTGGTTTGAATGGCGGTGCCGCCCTGACGCCGGACGGGAACCTTTCGCTGATTGACGATATTGGCAGCCCGACCGCCAGCGGCAAGCAGTTTATTACGGTGGAAACGAAGAACGGCAATGTGTTCTATCTCATTATCGACCGTGACGACGAGGGCGAGGAAACCGTGCATTTTCTGAACCAGGTGGATGAAGCCGACCTCATGGCGCTTACGGAGGATGGAGAAAAGGCGGAAACACCTATTGTCTGCACCTGTACGGAGAAGTGCCAGGCCGGAGCGGTCAATACCGCTTGCCAGGTCTGCGTAAAAAACCTCAGTGAATGTGTTGGCACAGAACAGAAAGCTGCGGAGCCCACCGAACCGGAGAATCCGGAACCCGAAAAGAAAAGCAATACCGGGGCGATCCTGGCGGTGCTGCTGATCCTTGCAGCCGGAGGCGGCGCGGCAGTCTATTTCCTGGTGCTGAAACCGAAGCAGGGAAAGAAAGTTCCCGCTGATCTGGATGATTTCGACCTGGAGGATGAAGAAGAATATCTGACCGAGGACGAGGAAACGGAGGAAAAGAATGAGTAAACTGATTATTGCAGAAAAACCGAGTGTGGCAAAATCTATCGCATCGGCCCTGGGTGCTTCATCCAGGGCCGACGGCTTTTATGAGGGCAACGGCCTTCTCGTATCCTGGTGTGTGGGGCACTTGGTATCCCCGATGGATGCGGGCGGCTATGACGAGAATTTCAAGAAATGGCGCTATGACGATCTTCCCATTCTGCCGGAGCCGTTCCGCTATGTGCTGGCACCCGGCAAAGAGGACGCCTTTGAAAATCTCCGTGCTCTGATGAATCGCTCCGACGTGGATACCATCGTCAATGCCTGTGACGCCGGACGTGAGGGAGAGCTGATCTTCCGGCTGGTGTATGAAATGACCGACTGCCGCAAGCCGGTCCTTCGCCTCTGGATTTCCTCGATGGAGGACAGCGCTATCCGAGAGGGCTTTTCTGACCTGCGCCCCGGCGCCGATTATGAAGCCCTGTATCAATCCGCACTCTGCCGCCAGAAAGCGGATTGGCTGGTGGGGATCAACGCCACGCGCCTTTTCTCCGTTCTCTATCACCGCACCTTGAATGTGGGCCGTGTTCAGACCCCCACACTGGCAATGCTGGCGGAGCGTGACGCGAAGATCACGCTGTTCCACAAGGAAAAATATCATCTGCTGCGCTTGACGCTGAACGGAGCCGAAGCGGTGTCAGAGAAATTCACCGATCCGGCGGAGGCGGAACAGGCAGCGGTCATGTGCAAGGGTGCGGCCGTCACCTGTACCTCTGTCACGAAAGAGCAGAAGAAGGAACAGCCTCCGAAGCTCTATGATCTTACCACCTTGCAGCGTGAGGCAAACCGCCTGTTCGGATACACGGCGAAGCAGACCCTTGACTACGCCCAGAGCCTCTACGAAAAGAAGCTGCTGACCTATCCCCGCACGGACAGCCGGTATCTGACCTCTGACATGGCGGAAACGGCGTCCTGCGTGATCCATCTGGCAGCAAAGCTGCCACCTTTTGATGGCTGCACAAACTTCTTCCCGCTGGTGGAGGCCATGATCTCCGACAAAGATGTATCCGACCACCACGCCATTATCCCCACGATGGAGATTGAAAAAACGGATATCAAGGCTCTGCCTCTGGGCGAACGCAATTTGTTTCTGCTGGTCTGCTGCAAGCTGCTGTGTGCGTCGGCGGAGCCGTATGTGTATGAGGCGGTCACGGCTGCCTTTGACTGCGGTGGCCATTCCTTCACCGCAAAGGGCAAGCGCGTCATCTCCGAAGGCTGGCGGGAAATCGACCGCATTTTCCGTGCCTTCTTGAAGGAAAAGCCTGCGGATGGGGACGGCGGCACGCTCCCGGACTTCACCGAAGGGCAGACTTTTGACGGTACGGAGGTTGCTGTTACCGAGCATTTCACCCAGCCGCCGAAGCCCTACACCGAAGATACCCTTCTGTCCGCTATGGAGAACGCAGGCAAGGATGGTATTCCAGACGAGGCGGAACGAAAAGGTCTTGGCACACCTGCGACCAGGGCGGCTATCATCGAAAAGCTGGTGGCAGCCGGATTTGTGGAGCGCAAGGGCAAGAGCCTGATCCCCACAAAAGCCGGTATCAACCTTGTCACAGTCTTGCCGGAGCCGCTGACCTCTCCCATGCTGACGGCGGAATGGGAACAAAAATTGACGGAGATCGCAAAAGGCGGTGCTGACCCGGATACCTTCATGGATGGTATCCGCACGATGGTTCAAGAGATCGTGTCCACCTATTCCTGCATTTCCGAGGATGGCAAAAAGCTGTTTACCCCGGAGAAGGAAGTGATCGGTACCTGCCCCCGCTGCGGCCAGCCGGTTTATGAGGGCAAGAAGAACTTTGCGTGTTCGGATCGGTCCTGCGGTTTCGTCCTCTGGAAAAATGACCGCTTCTGGACGAGCCGCAAGAAGGAGCTGACAAAGAAGATGGCAACAGACCTTCTGAAAAAGGGTCGCACCAATGTCAAGGGAATGTGGTCTGAAAAGAAACAGGCCACTTATGACGCTGCGGTGATCCTGGATGACACGGGCGGCAAATACATCAACTTCAAACTGGAATTTCCGAAAAGAAAGGAAGGTGTCAATGGCAGAAAATAAGACTTTGGAACATTTACCCGAAGTGAGGGCGGCGGTGATTGCCCTCTCCCCGGAGGACCAGGAGGTGCTGGCGGCGGTGCAGACCTCGCCCTTCAAGTTGACAACACCAGAGCAGTTTAAGGAGTTTGCGGCCAACATCGACTATTTCGTATTTGAGCCCAATATCCACGATCTGAACGATCTGGGGTGGCGGTATCTGGCGCAGCACATGGATACGCTGCTGCCCCCGGAACTTCTGAAAGCAATCGACCCTGTTCCGTTTGGCAAGTACGCCATGCAGGAGGAACAGGGCCATTTTACGGAACACGGATATATTTCTCTTTCCGGCGACGAGTGGGTGCATGAACGCCCTGCGGAGCCGGAGAAAAAGCCTTCCATCCGGGAACGGCTGGAACAGGGCAAGAAGGAATGTGCAGAGAAAAGCAAGGCGCAGCCCCATAAGGAAAAGTCTGCGCCGGAACTGTAAGGAGGTGCTGATATGCCATATTACGATCACGACAAGGATTATCCCTTTGCCGCCTTTATCACCAATCTTGGGAAGTACAACGAGGGCGAGCTTGTGGGCGAGTGGGTGAAGTTTCCCACCACCGCCGAGGAATTGAAGGAAGTGTTTAAGCGGATTGGGATCGGCCAGAAAGATGACTTCGGCCAGCCCTATGAGGAATGGTTCATCACGGACTATGACTGCTATGTGGACGGTCTTTACAGTAAGCTGGGTGAATATGAAAATCTGGACGAGCTGAATTATCTGGCATCGAAGCTGGATGAAATGAGCGAAAGCGAATACGCACAGTTTCAGGCCGGTATGGAAATGGGCGACCATTGCGGCAGCCTGCAGGAGATCATCAACCTCACCGAGAATCTGGATTGCTATGAGGTTTACCCCGATATCCATGACTATGACAATCTGGGCCGCTATTACATCGAAGAACTGGACGTTATGCAGGTGCCAGAGCATTTGCAGAATTACATCGACTATGAGGCCTACGGCCGGGACGTTGCGTTGGAGGAAAACGGCACCTTCACGGATCAGGGCTATGTGCGTGATACGGGTGACAGTTTCCATGAGTATTACGACGGTGAGCGCGGCAGTATCCCCGACGAGTACCGGGTGATGACCTTCCAGGACGATCTTCCCGAAGAAGAAAAATCCGAGTGGGCTATGGATATTGCCTTTGACATGGACGAGTTTTTCCGGCAGCGTGATCCGCAGTATGTGGCGGAGCACCCGGAGGCACACGCCGCAAAGGAAGAACTGTATGAAAATCTGATGGCCGGACGCATTTCCACTCTGGATGAAAAGCTGGCAGCACTGGGGCAGACGCAGGAGGACTATCTTCCTTCGGAGATTGAAAAGTTCAAGGACGCCACGGGCTATGAGGAATTTCTTGATTTTGACCCGGCGGAGGTCAAGGCCGCTTTGGATGGCCCGGAGAAGTCCCATGCGGATGAAATGCTGTCCGCTGCGGAGAGGGCTGCTTCGGAAAAAATGACTGTGCTTGTAGTGGAGCCTATGAAGGAACCCTATGTGAAGGAGATCGACCCCGATCTTCATTCCCTGCAGGCGGAGGTCGGCGGAGACATTGGCGCAACTTATCCCTATTCTGACCCGGTGGCGCTGGTTTGCAATGATGAAGGAAAGCTCATCGGGCTTGATCTGAACCGTGGGCTGCGGGATGAAAATGGAGAAATTTATGATATCGTAGCAGGGACTTTCCTGGTGGTTGGACTTGGTGAGGAAGATTTCGCCTCCCTGTCCCCGGAACTGATTCAGAAATACACGGAACAGTTCAAAACGCCGGAACGATTTATGCAGATCAATGGCAATATCGTTGTTCTCCCTGTCCCGGCAGAGAAGCAAGACCTCACTTATCTGCCAGACCGTTTTGAAACTGGCGAACGTGTGCAGACACCGAGGGGAAGCTTTCAGGTGACGGCTATGAGCCGGGAGCAGATGGAGGCGGCCGGTTACGGTGTCCACCATATTTCCGATGATGGAAAGTATCTTATCATGGGAAACGGCACACGGGCCTTTGCCGTGGCAGCGGAACAGCCGGAAAAGGACAATCCTCTCCGCACCGCTGAAATGACGCTGGAGGATGACTACGGCATGATCGACGGCGTTATCAACAACGGCAGACGCGGCGAGGAATTGGAAAAAGCCCAGGGGTACGCAGAGCGGACGACGCCGGAGAAGCCTTCCATCCGTGAGCGGTTGGAGGACGCCAAACGGGAATGTGCCGAGCATAAACCCCAGGAGGGCAAGAAGCCCGGCCGTGATGTGCCGGAGCATGACTGCCTATGAGCCGAAGCAAGAAATGGCGGTTGGAATGGGCATTTTTCCTGGGTGAGAACGGTCGGCGTCAGTATAACCATATCTGTAAAAAATGTGTTCACGGCTGCAAGCAGAGTTTCCGGGCGTGTCTGGTCGCTTGTCCGCATTACAATTCCAAACGGTCTAAAATATGTGAAGATAGGGGTGGAAAAACCGCAAAATAATTCCCTGTATCCGTATTTTCAAAGGGAGCCTTTATGATTTCTCATGTGTCGGTCTGCTTGCTGACACACAGAGAAAAAGGCTTGATTTCAAACACT
>ENA-ORNO01001160-ORNO01001160.1-human-gut-metagenome-genome-assembly--contig:-NODE-1160-length-13047-cov-4.008082_pt1 | contig 13047 bp, 7 predicted proteins | sample MGYA00242117_ERZ509026 | MGnify/ENA primary metagenome ERZ509026 (study PRJEB26280, sample SAMEA2338710) | human gut metagenome | biome: human gut; feature: human-associated habitat; material: faeces... | reverse complement strand
TAATCATTTAATCAAAGAATATGAAAAAGTCAATCTGGGATAAAATTCTCAAAATTGTGATTGCGGTAGCTTCGGCTATAGTAGGAGCACTGAGTGCCAATGCCATGAATGTGTAAAGGGGTAAGATAAATCTCCCTCAAAAATGAATAAGGCTGCTTCATCAGAAACAGCCTTATTTTCTACAAAATAAAACTGACCTATCAGAAACTCAGAATGGTTAGTATAATTTTGCATGATAAAACCATAACTCACAACAATAACAGAACGCAATAGTTAATCTTTATTAATATAGAGTTAAAAAGCAATTATAAGAAACCTTACTTTTGTATTTTTGTATTAATATCTAATATTAATTCAATATAAAAGAATACTTAATAATCTGGTTATGAGACTTTTTTTATCTTGGAAACATATAATCAGCCTCTGTTTTGTCTTACTACACTTAAGTTTATCCATTGCCCATGCAACCGTAGTCCCCAAACAACATCGACTACTTATTATTAACTCTTATAATGAAGGAGCCCCATGGAGTCAAACGCTTATAACCCCTATTATGCTCCAAACTTCTTCAATAGAAGATGTCAGTGCCGATTTAGTACATATAAATGGGACATTTATCCGAAATGACTCATTGTACAACCAAATGGAAGAAGGAATTTTCCAGCGTTATGAAAAGAATAAGCCGGATTATCTGGTGCTCATAGGCAGTATAGCTTTTACTTTAAGAGATCGCATTCAGAAAGAATGGGGAGATATTCCAATGATATTGATTGCCAATGAAGATACCTATGCCCCCCGGGAATATTACTTCACAGGACGCTCTATAAATATGGCGGATAATAAAGTAGCACCTCTGAATGACATCAGAGAACAATATAACTTCACCTTTATTGAAACCCCGGATATGTATAAAGAAACCATCGACATGATGATACGGATGTTGCCTCAAATGAAGAGAATTATATTTGCGGCAGACGAACTTTATCAGAATCAACGACTGGACCGGCTCATACACTCGTACATCGCATCAGAATATCCGAATATCGAATACGAACGCCTGGTAGGTAAAGAAGAAAACAGCAAGCAACTACAAGAATATTTATTGACAGATGATCCGACCACAAGCATCTTATTTTCTACCTGGTTCTATGAACGTAAAAACCTGTTTGGATCGCCTACACTCATCAGCGGTGATTTTCAGCTAGTGGCATCTTCACCTCAGCCGGTATTTGCGTTAAGAGGAGCGTATATCAATAAGGCAGGATTCATTGGCGGATACTTCTATGACCAAGCAGAACTAGAGAAATCATTAACTGACATTATCGGGCAAATGCTCCAGGGAAAAAAGCTACGTGACATCCCATTCGTATATAGTAAAAAGTCATACCCGCTCGTCAACTATGCACAACTGAAATTGGATGGCCTTGATGCAGACCTTTGTCCGTCAAATACAATATTCCTGAATAAACCGCTCACATTCTGGCAAAAATATAGATGGTGGATTATCAGCGGAACAATCCTGCTGCTTTCACTTGTGGTCATCGCACTTATAATATACTTGTTTCAGCGAAAGAAAATAGCCTTGTTCAGTGCCCATAATACACTTGTGTGCAATATGCCGATATCGTATACCCAGGCAAAAGTAGCTTTCGATGAAAAGGGAGAGGCAATAGATATAAAGTACCAAGCCGGCAATAGCTTGTTCAATAATTTATTTACAGCAAATGAGGAGAATGATATGAATAAGAATTCGCTTTCACAGATTGACTGTCTTCCCCGATTTATAAAAATGGTATTCAAAGAAAAACAAGCGATTACCTTTACCCACTATTTTAAGCCGACTCACACCTTTTATGAATTCATTATCTGCCAGTCGTCCGAAAAGCATACCATAGATATCTTCGGAGTTGACATCACAGCACGCAATGAAGCGGAAAACGCATTGCGGGAAATCAATAAGAAACTGGAAATGACCTTGAGCGTGGCTCGAATCATTCCTTGGCGCTGGAACCTGAAAAGCAATATGATTACTTGCGAATCAGAACAAATACTTGCCCACATGAATTTCACTAAAGAAAAAGGGTCCACTCCCCAGGCGCACATTATAAAGGCCTCCGAATACTTTCAGAAAATGCACCCGGAAGATGTGGAACGTATGCAGCAGATACACAAGAATCTTGTATCCGGAAAATTACAACATGCCAAAGAAGAGTTTCGCATCATTACTGAAGTGGAAGGACGAAAATTTACAGATTGGCTTGAAACGAATGCGGTAGTAGATCAATACGATGAGCAGGGCAATCCGATATCATTGGTAGGTTCGCTACTATTAATTACAGAACGTAAGAGACAAGAGAAGGCACTGGTAACAGCTAGAGAAAAAGCTCTGGAATCCGAGCGGCTAAAGTCTGCATTCCTGGCTAATATGAGCCACGAAATACGCACACCATTGAATGCCATCATAGGTTTCTCCAGCCTGCTGACCACCACTGAGGATGAACATGAACGGGAAGAGTTCATTAGTATCATAGAGAATAACAACCAGCTTCTCCTACAACTTATCAGCGACATTCTGGATCTGTCGAAAATAGAGGCAAATACTCTTGATTTCAATTACCAGAACGTTGATTTGAACGGACTGGCAAGAGATGTAGAAAGAACAGTACGACGCAGACTACAACCGAATGTTGTCCTGAAATTTATTCCCGGAGTTACCAAGTGCCATGTACAAACCGAACGTAACCGACTTTCACAAGTACTTATCAACTTACTTGTCAATGCCAGCAAGTTTACCTCGACAGGTAGTATCACATTTGGTTATGAAATCCGTGGAGAAGAACTCTATTTTTATGTAAAAGATACGGGCCGGGGTATCTCACAGGAAGATCAGAATAAAATATTCGAGCGTTTCACCAAAGTGGATACTTTCACCCAAGGAACAGGACTGGGCCTTTCCATCTGCAAAAACATTATCGAAAAGATGAAAGGAAGAATCGGAGTTGAATCTGAGGGTAAAGACAAAGGAAGCACATTCTGGTTCACAATACCGTATAAACCGGAAATTGCTACACAACAGAATAAGCGGCACGAAGCTGTTAATCCTACCACAACAGTACCCCAGCAAAAGCCTGTCATCCTAATAGCAGAAGACAATGAAAACAACTACCTGTTATTCGATTCTATTCTTAATAAAGAGTACAATCTGATACATGCCTGGAATGGTGAAGAAGCCATAGAATTATATCGAAAATTTCAGCCGCATGTCATCATCATGGATATCAATATGCCCAAAATGGATGGTTACGAAGCAGCGAGAGAGATACGGAAATTCTCAAAAACGATACCTATCATTGCAGTTACGGCATATTCCTTCTCTTCTGATAAAGAAAAGGTTCTGGAGAACGGATTCAACGGCTATGTACCTAAACCGGTCGACGTGCACATCTTGAAAGAAAAACTCCATAGTACAATCAAACAAAACATTGCAGCAATATAAGAGAATGTGCCAAAACAGAATAAAAGAACGCAAATTACATGAATTACGCAAACAACAAGTCAGATAAGTTCTGATTATCAGAAGGATAAAAAAAGAATCATTTGTGTAATTCATGTAATTTGCATTCTAAACTTCATTTTGACATACTCCCATCATTATCTTGCTTTAAATCTGAATTTTCTTTTTCTGCCGTCCCTTTTCCCCTATACTCGCTCGGACTGACCCCGAAATGCTTCCGGAATACCTCTCTGAAATATTTTGCATCGCAGAACCCGGTCATATCCGCTATTTCCGTAATAGAGTGTTCGCCTTCTTTCAACATTCGGGCAGCATACTGCATACGGATGAGACGTACATAATCTGCCGGAGAACAATCAGTCAATGCTTTCACTTTATTATAGAAACTACTGCGGCTCATGTGGTGAAGCGAACAAAGCATATCTACCGTAAAATCCGGATCGGCCATGTTCTTCTCCACATTTTCCCTGACGGAAGCTATGAATTTCCAGTCAAGTGTATCCCGACACCCTTTCGGCCATTTTTCAGTTTCAAAGTCCGAACTGCCATACTTCTTATGCAATAAGATCCGATTGGTAATCAAACGGTTGATACTCGCCTTCAATATGCTGATGCTGAAAGGTTTCGCCATGTAATCATCCGCACCTATCTTCAGTCCTTCCAGCATGTTTTTCTCATCACCCAATGCAGTCAACAGAAGCACCGGAATATGAGATGTTTCAATATTACCCTTAATGGCGGCACACAATTCATCTCCCGACATTTCCGGCATCATAATATCTGACAACACAAGATCCGGCTTAAATTCGGATAGGATTTCAAGAGCCTCCTTTCCGTTGTGACAGGACTGCACCAGATAATCCTCACCAAGCGTATTCACCAGATAAATACGCAAATCGTCATTATCCTCCACGATGAGGATACGTCGGGAAGAAGCATCACTCTGCTTGGGCTCAACGGCAGAAAGTGCCGGAATAACAACTTCCTGCATGCTAATAGATCGCTCCGGAGTTGCAGATATGATACTGGCTTTACGAAAATGTTTGTTCCCCTTAGGAAAAATGATTCTTACCAGTGTACCTTGTTCCGCCGTACTCTCTATAGTTATTTTTCCACCATGTAAACGCACCAGCCTATGCACCAATGCCAGGCCGATTCCACTACCGCTAACCCTCAAGTTGACGGCATTGCTACCTCGAAAATAGGTATGAAAAAGTCCTTTCTGTTCATTGCGGGGAATACCGATTCCGGTATCTTTCACCTCAATGCCCCAACCATCCTCATATTCTGATGCACTGACATATATGTTCCCATTTTCCGGTGTATATTTCATGGCGTTCGACAGGATATTCTTCATGATAGAATCCATCTTATCCCTGTCAAACCACACATTCAGGTATTGGAAATTACTATCGTAAGTCAACCTGATATGCTTGATGTTTGCATACGCATGAAATGTGTCACAAATGCCTGATATATACGTACCTAATTCATACTCAGCAATATACATATGTGACGAATAGGTATTGATACGTTCAAAATTAATAAGATTTGTTATAAGCCGTAAAAGAACATCCACATTTCTCAGAGCCATGCTCACATGGCCCTTACCTTCCTCATTCACCATATCTTTGTTCCGTAGTTCTTCCAACGGGGCCTTTATCAGAGTCAAAGGTGTACGGATGTCGTGAGCTGTATTTATAAAAAAGCGTGTCTTCTCTTCCGAAATCCTCTTCTGTTTCCTCAGTGTAATGATGCGGAACAGAATCACGCACACCAGAACAGCCAACATAATATAACCGGCTATAGCCCACGGAGTAGCCCACAACGGAGGAGATATGATAATCAACATACTGCGCTGTTCATAACTCTTATACTTTTCTTCGTTAGATACAGAACGTACATGAAGCATATATTTACCCGAAGGAATATTGGTGAAACGCATCAGGCCGTTGGAAGAAGGTGTAGTCCATTCATCATAAAAGCCCTCCAATCTCCAAGAGTATAAAATATTAGAAGGATAGTCATAATTAATGGAGGAAGCCCTCAGTGAGAAAGTGTTCTGTTCATATTTAAGTTTCAAAACTTTCGTATCGTTAATATCCGTTTCCAAGGGCGATTCTTCATCACCGGGATATACAGTCTGATAGGATATGTTTAGATCACTAAGCAACATCGGAGAAAAAGTTGGGACCGGAATGCGCATATCCGAGGGGAAACCGATGACACCATCATTACTTCCCAAAATGAAACGCCCGCTACTATGCAAAATACCGGCACCGGGATTGAAACAGACACTCATAAGCCCCTGTTCACGCGTCCAGTTATTAAATGACATTCTACGAGGTGAAAAATGAACAATTCCATTTTCCGTACTAAGCAATAAATCCCCGTCCGGTTTAGGAAGAATTGTATAGATATTGTTGGATATAAGGGCACAATTATCTGTATAATACTGAGCGAAAGCCTCTTCTTCGGGATTGTAAAGCACCAGTCCGGAACCACTGGTACCTATATACAACACTCCATCGTCTCCCTGATACAAGGCATGGATATGCATAGATTCCACAGGCATATCGATGCTGCGATATTTTCCGGAAAATTTGTCTAGCAAATATAGTCCTGCCGAAGTGCCAATCCACATCGAAGAATCGTCTTTTTCGCGAATGCAGGTAATAGAATTCAAGCCGGAATACAGGCGGGATTTGCCACTTTTAAGATCAAAACATTTCAGATTGTAAAAACCGCCTGACCAGATATTACCTTCCGAATCTTTCCTTATGTCACGAATGTACTGATCGGGACGCAGGTCTAAATGAAAGAAAAGAGAAGAAGCGATATAGTCAACCGTAAGGGCACGTTTATCTATCTGGTAAAGACCGGAGGTAAAACCACCTGCCAGAATAATTCCGGGCGAGATTTCACAAAGCGTCAGGAATATATGATTCTTATCTTCCAGTTCATGATCAAAAGTGCTGAAAAAGGAATGCCATTCCCCCGTAGCGGAACTATATAGACTTATGCCATTGCTGGTACCGAACCAAAGGTCACCGTCACTATCTTCAATGACATCATGTACCTGGTTATTGACAAGTGACTGACGGTTTCCAACCGAATGACGAGTCCAACGGTAACCGCTGTAACGATTGTCGCGGATGGTTATTCCACTGGGATAATTAGCAATCCAGATGCGACCATCGTGGTCTACATAGACATCGTTTATATTGTTACCATTCATTCCATTATGGATACTGTAATCTGCTACAATATAAGGGATTGCATGACATGTATCAATATTCATACGATAAATTCCTTTCCCGTCAGTAGCTATCAGAATTTCCCTTTCCCCAAAGGGGATAATACGTTTGATATTCACGTCACTAAGGGTCTCATCCGACCGGTTTTCCAGAGAAGTATTGAGATCACAAATCCACACTCCCTGCTTAAAAGTACCGACAAACAATTTCTTCAAAGCAGCTGAAAAGAATAATTCGCTCACCGGTGCATGAAGATTATATGCCGGTGTACACGAAAGTAACGTACGAGACTCATCCAATACCGCCCGATACAACCCGGACTCCGTACCTATGAAGAAGTTTTCCCTATCTATCTGGGCAATAGAAGTGACATTACTGATTATACTGGATGATAATTGCGATATCTTTCCTGTGCGGGTATCGAACAATGCCATTTGTTCCTTACTGCAAAGCCAGATACGTCCGGAATGATCCATATAGCTATATGTAATATTCGGCGAAGAGATTCCCTTTTCCGGTAAAGGAGGCATATACACCTGTTCGAACCGATCCCGTCCCTGCTCATAGCGGAAAATGCGGCCTTTCCGTCCAGTTCCCCACAACACACCGTCGTCAGCCATGTAAAGCCAATTCAGGCTAAACTGCATATTGAGCTTCTGTCCCTTATCCGTCAATTCATAGTGTTTGATTTCCTTGCCATTGTAACGGTCCGGACCTTCCTGAGTAAGGAACCACATATATCCTAAAGAATCTTGTAGGATACGATAAACTTTCTGACTGCCCAGACCATCCTCCATACTTATATATTTATATGCCTGGGCTACACATACCTGAGTAAAAAATACGAGTATGGCAAACAGCATGGAGGTTTTTCTCTGTTGATAAAATCTTCTCCTGTTCATCACAGTTCGTGTGTTATCATCCAAGGGTTCCTGACTCCGAATCTGACAAGGAATCCCAACGGTTTAATATTAAAATATGAGATTAATATGCAAAATTAACCAAAAAGGCAGAAAAGTTCACAGTATAAAACAAGTTTTTTTCATAATACACGTCATTTTTTATCGCTATTACCATATTTTTCTTATAACAAAAAGCATTCACCAGAAACGATCCTTTTTCTTATTTTCGTTCTTAATCACTTATTTGACAACTTTTTAGCCATCTTATTTGTTAGAGACATATACTAATCTATAATCCATGATCCATGAAAGTACATGAATATCAAGCAAAGGAAATCTTCTCCCAGTATGGAATTCCGGTAGAACGACATGTGTTATGCAATACGCCCGATGAAGCCGTAAAAGCTTTCCGGCAGTTAGAAGTGGACAAAGTAGTTGTGAAAGCACAAGTGTTGACCGGTGGACGAGGAAAGGCAGGAGGCGTAAAACTGGCTGACAGTGAAGAACTGGTAAGACAGCACGCCCGGGAAATTCTGAAAATGACCATCAAAGGTTTTCCTGTAACCCGAATTTTAATCAGCGAAGCTGTAGATATCGCAGCTGAATATTATGTCAGTTTTACCATTGACCGCAACACGCGTTCAGTAGTGCTTATCATGAGCGCGGCAGGAGGAATGGATATTGAAGAAGTAGCCCGCAACACTCCGGAGAAAATCATTCGCTATAATATCGACCCGTTGATAGGATTGCCCCAATATCTGGCACAGAGTTTTGCATTCATGCTCTTTGACCAGGCGGAACAAGCCAGGCGTATGACTTCCATCCTTCAGGATCTCTATAAAGCCTTCATGGAAAACGATGCATCGCTTGCTGAAATCAACCCGTTAGTGTTGACGGCTAAAGGTACCCTTTTGGCTATCGATGCCAAAATGGTGTTCGATGATAACGCTCTCTACCGCCACCCCGATATACATGCTCTTTTCGAACCTACACCGGAGGAACAACTCGAAGCTACAGCCAAAGAAAGAGGATTCAGCTATGTACGTATGGACGGAGACATCGGTTGCATGGTAAACGGCGCCGGACTGGCAATGACTACCATGGACATGATTAAGTTATATGGCGGTTCACCTGCCAATTTCCTGGATATCGGTGGGAGTTCAAACCCCGTGAAGGTGATTGAAGCCATGAAGATACTGCTGAATGATTCGAAAGTAAAAGCGGTCTTCATCAATATATTTGGCGGTATCACTCGTTGCGACGATGTAGCTATAGGATTGATACAGGCTTTCGATCAATTGCAAACGGAAATTCCTGTCATTGTAAGACTGACGGGAACCAATGAAAATATCGGCAGGAAACTATTAAAAGACAGTAACCGCTTTCAGGTAGCGGAAACCATGAATGAAGCCACCCTGATGGTAGTAAAATCTGTGAAAGGAGAAACATTATGAGCATACTTATTGATAAATCGACCCGCCTGTTGGTACAAGGTATTACGGGCAGAGACGGACATTTTCATGCCGTAAAAATGAAAGAATACGGTACGAATGTGGTAGGTGGTACGTCTCCCGGAAAAGGAGGCAGCACCGTAGACGGGCTTCCCGTTTTCAACACCATGTACGAGGCAGTGGAAAAGACGCAGGCCAATGCCTCCATTCTTTTTGTTCCCGCCAGCTATGCGGCAGATGCTATCATGGAAGCCGCAGATGCCGGAATCAAACTGATTATCTGTATCTCCGAAGGTATCCCTACCCTCGATGTAATCAAAGCGTATCGCTTCACTCAACTGAAAGGAGCCATGCTGATCGGGCCGAACTGCCCCGGTTTAATTTCTCCGGAAAAGAGCCTGGCCGGAATCTTACCCGGCAACGTTTTTAAAAAGGGAAATGTCGGAGTGATCAGCCGTAGCGGAACATTGACTTACGAGATTGTTTACCATCTTACAGCCAACGGCATGGGCCAATCTACCGCTATTGGCATGGGAGGTGATCCCGTAGTAGGACTTTACTTCCGTGAACTATTGGAAATGTTCCAAAATGATAAGGATACGGAATCCATCGTCATGATCGGTGAGATTGGTGGAAACGCAGAAGAACTGGCGGCTGAATATATAAAGAAGCACGTAACAAAACCTGTCGTAGCTTTTATTGCCGGACAATCTGCACCTCCGGGAAAGCAAATGGGACATGCAGGTGCCATTATTTCCGGTAATTCCGGCTCTGCCGAGGAAAAGATTGCAGCACTGACGGCAGCTGGAATACAAGTGGCAAATGAACCGGCAGAAGTACCTATCTTATTAAAAGCGTCACTTCCAAACAAATAACATAAACCTGTTGGCGGAATTTATTCATTTCGGAAAAGGAATGAATAAGACTCACCACAGATAACACAGATTCACACAGATTTATTAATCTAATAATCAGTAAAATAGAATCTGTGTCAATCTGTGTAATCTGTGGTGAATTAATTCATAACCCCAAAAAAAGAAATAAATTCCGCCAACGAGTAACATAACTACATTTTAAATCAATTCGTAGCTGGCGCTTTGGATAGGCATATCCAGATTGTGCAGTACTTTTTCCAGTAAAATACCCTCCCGATTGTCGTACTCATACCCAAAAGTAGCGCGAATGCCCTGAAGAATGAATTGCGTGGCACGGTCCAAAGCAATAGGAAGACTGTCCCCTTGCAATAAAGCACCGGTTATGACACTTGTAAAAGTATCCCCGGTTCCCGGATAATGGGCCGGCAAATACGGACAAGTAATTTTCCAGTATCGATCCCCTACCCGATTATAAGCATATACCGAGGTTTTGTGACTCTCTTCATGAACAGGAACGCTGGTTATAATAACCACCTGAGGGCCTGCATCAGACAAAAGACGAAGGTAAGATTTCAATTCTTCATCCGTATTATCTGCTTTATAAGGCTTGTCCATCAGATAAAAAAGTTCAGTGAGATTTGGGGTGATCACATCCGCCTTCGTTGCCAGGTGACGCATTTCGCGAATCATTGATTCGTCAAAGTTTGTGTATAGCCGTCCATTATCTCCCAATACGGGGTCAACTACCACCAAGCTGTCCGGCTGGCGGAAGTCATCAATAAAATCCGAAACAATCTGTACCTGACGCGGAGCTCCGAGATATCCTGTATAGAAAGCATCAAACTGTACATCCAGCTTTTTCCATTCGGCAATAATTCGAGGCATTTCATCCGTCAGGTCAAGAATAGAAAACTCCGGATATTGCGTATGACTGGAGAGCACAGCCGTAGGTAAAGGGCAAACCTGAAAGCCCATGGAAGACAAAATCGGAATTACAACCGTAAGGGATACACGCCCAAAACCAGACAAGTCATGAACGGCAGCTATTCTCTTTACTTTATTTGTATACATCTTGGTTACTACATTTTTTCTTTCACATAAAAAAACTCCCCGCAAAGATAATCTTACGGGGAGTAAACAACAAGCTAAAAGAGAAAATGTTTGATTCAATTAAAGTTTAGGAATTAAGCTAATGCAAGTATCAGTATTTGTGCAGTAAGCACACGTAAAAACATGGTAAGCGGATAAACAGTGGCATATCCCACCGCAGGAGCATCACACGAAGTCAGATCATTGGAATACGCCAACGCGGGCGGATTCGTGGTTGAGCCACCCAATACTCCGATCAACGTATAATAGTTTAATTTAAAGACGTATCGTCCGACAAGCCCGGCTATCAGCAAAGGAACAATAGTTATGATAACACCATAACCTACCCAGACATAGCCACCGTCATAAATCACCGTTTCCACAAATCCTTTACCGGCACCCAATCCCACACAAGCCAGGAAAAGGGAAATTCCTATCTCACGCAGCATCAGATTGGCACTCATGGTGGTATAAGTAATCATTTTGTACTGAGGGCCGAAGCGACTGATCAGAATGGAAACAATAAGAGGTCCACCCGCCAATCCTAACTTTACCGGCTGGGGAATACCCGGAAATACAAAAGGTGTACTACCCAGGATACATCCTAACGCTATCCCCAAGAATATAGGTATCAGATTAGGATGATCCAAGCGTTTCATTGAATTTCCCAATACTTTTTCCGCATGACTGACCGCCAGCTCGCTACCAACAATAGTAACACGGTCGCCCATCTGCAATTGCAGGCTCGGAGCGGCTACAAGGTCTACTCCCGAACGATTGATGCGGGTGATATTTGCGCCGAAATTATTTCGTATTTTCAGTTGTGACAGCGTTTTTCCATTCAGTTCGGGTTTGGTAATCAGGATACGTCTTGAAATCAGATTCTTACTAACCTGTTCCCATTCTACCTCCACTTGTTTACCGAAGAAGACCGTGATAGCCTCAATATCTATCGGATTGGAGATAATTAAAATCTCATCATCCAAATGCAGGATAGTACCCGAGTTAACCAATTCCGTCTCTTTGTTTCCTTCATGATAACGTATACGCGAAATAACAAAATTCCGGTTTACCAACGGGCGTATATCTTTAATTGCCTTTCCGTTTATCGCCTCATTTTTTATAACTAAGGTGACGGGACGTACAGTCAGTTCTTGTAAGTGTCCTAATCCTTTTTCCGCATCGGCCTCTTCTTTGGTCGTATTGATATTTAAAATATACTTCAAGGCAAGTAATGAAAGGATAGCACCCACCACTCCGAGTGGATAGGCTACGGCGTATCCCATTGCTATCTCAGGCGCATCGATACCGTTCAGGTCACTGTTGGCCTGTTGGGCAGCACCCAATCCCGGGGTATTGGTGACGGCACCGGAAAGAATTCCGACCATTGTTGTGATGGGAACGCCTGTGGCGAAGTGTAGGATGATGGTAATAACAACACTCAGAAAGATAGTTGTCATGGCGAGCATGTTCAGTGTAAATCCTCCCTTTTTAAAAGCGGAAAAGAAACCAGGCCCTACCTGTAAACCGATGGAGTAGACAAATAATATCAATCCGAATTCCTTTAGGAAGTGTAGCAGATGTTCGTCTAAGCTCAGGTTGAAATGCCCGAATACGATACCGACGAAAAGTATCCATGTGACACCCAATGAAATTCCGGCTATCTTTATTTTAGCCAGTATGATACCGAAGGCTATAACCAACGATAAAATAAGTACGGAGTGTGCCACTCCACCACCCCAAAGATTGGGGTATCCTTCGAAAAGGTTTCTGAGAAGTTCCATAATATAATAAATTTGTCTTTAATGTATCAACCACAGAACCTCGATTAATTGTATCACAACATAGACATACCCATATTTACAGGTATCTCTTTCGCAGGTTCTTTCATTGGATTCATCTTCTTTCACACTGCTTTCCTAATCCCACGAGTAAAAACAGCCTTTAATGAATGGCAGG
>ENA-ORNO01001158-ORNO01001158.1-human-gut-metagenome-genome-assembly--contig:-NODE-1158-length-13051-cov-2.594875_pt1 | contig 13051 bp, 10 predicted proteins | sample MGYA00242117_ERZ509026 | MGnify/ENA primary metagenome ERZ509026 (study PRJEB26280, sample SAMEA2338710) | human gut metagenome | biome: human gut; feature: human-associated habitat; material: faeces... | reverse complement strand
TGGTCAGGATCCATCTCTCCAAGACCTTTGTATCTCTGAAGTGTAAATGTTCCTGAAGTATGCTTCTTTCTGTAATCCTCAAGTGCCTTATCATCATATAGATATTCACCCTCGCCCTTCTTAGGAACAACCTTGTAAAGAGGTGGTGTGGCAATATATACATGCCCCTGATTAATAAGCTCAGGCATGAATCTGTAGAAAAATGTAAGAAGCAGTGTATCAATATGTGCTCCATCCACATCGGCATCAGTCATGATAATAATCTTATTATATCTTAATCTGCTGATATCAAAGTCATTGCCGTAGCCCTCTAAAAATCCACAGTTGAATGAATTAATCATTGTCTTAATCTCGGCATTGGCAAGTACCTTATCTATACTTGCCTTTTCAACATTAAGAATCTTACCTCTGATTGGAAGAATTGCCTGAGTTCTTCTGTTTCTTGCAGTCTTTGCTGAACCTCCAGCTGAATCTCCCTCAACAATGAACACCTCACATTCCTCCGGATTCTTGCTCTCACAGTTGGCAAGCTTTCCGTTGCTGTCTATAGAGAACTTCTGCTTTGTAAGCATATTTGTCTTAGCCTTTTCTTCTGCTTTTCGTATCTTCGCAGATTTTTCAGCACATGCAATTACAGCGTTAAGGTCGTCCAAATGTCTGTCGAAATAAAGCTGTACCTCGTCTCCTGTTACATTTGCAACAACTGTACCAGCATCCGGATTATCAAGCTTGGTCTTGGTCTGTCCCTCAAATCTTGGTGCAGGGTGCTTAACTGCAACAACCGCAGTCATACCATTTCTTACATCAAGACCAGTAAAGTTCGCATCCTTATCCTTCAAGATGCCAAGCTCTCTCGCATACTGGTTAATAATCATTGTAAACTTGGTCTTAAAGCCTGTAATATGTGTTCCACCCTCCTGAGTGTATATGTTATTACAGAAACCAAGAATATTTTCCTCAAATTCATTAACAAACTGGAATGCGACTTCAACCTCAATGTCTTCCTGTTTCTTCTTAAAGTAGACGATATCACATACGGTCTCTTTGCCATTGTTAAGATCTTTGATATACGCCTTAAGTCCGTCAGGCTCATGGAAAGTTTCCTTATCTTCACTGCCCTTTCTCTTATCCTCAAACTCAATTGTAAGCCCCGGATTAAGATATGCAGTCTCATGAAGCCTGCTCTTTATCGCGTCTGCCTTGAATCTTGTCTTTTCAAATATTTCTCCATCAGGAAGAAATGTAACAGTTGTACCAGTATCATTTTTTCTGCATGTGCCAATCTTTTCAAGCGGCGCTGTTGCTTTTCCACGCTCGTATCTTTGCTTGTACACACCACCATCAACTCTTATCTCAACCTCAAGCCATACAGAAAGTGCATTAACTACAGATGCACCAACGCCGTGAAGTCCGCCTGATATCTTATATCCGCCATCTCCGAACTTGCCGCCTGCATGAAGTACCGTAAATACAACCTCAACCGCAGGTATTCCGGCTTTAGGATGGATTCCAATAGGAATACCTCGTCCATTATCCTTGATAGTTGCTGTTCCATCATCATTAAGAGTTACATTTATCTGTGTACAAAAACCTGCAAGATGCTCATCCACTGAATTATCTGCAATCTCATATATAAGATGATTAAGACCTTTTGTTCCGACACTTCCAATATACATACCAGGTCTCATTCTTACCGCTTCAAGACCCTCCAGTATTGATATACTGTTAGCATCATATTTATTAGCTGCCATTATTAATTACTCTCCTCTTTACTTTCCAAAATACTCATTGAAAGTATCCTCAAAGCTGCTTCCCAACGTATACGCATCCTGAATACTTAACTTCTTCCATTCACTGTTATTAAATTCCATATATATACCAGCTTCATATTTCTCAAAATCAGCATTAAACTGCTCTAACTTTCTCTTTTCAAGAATTGCAGACTTATTAACCTCGGTCTTAGCCTTATCATTATCCGATGTACATCTTATAATGTAATATCTGCCTGCTGCCTCAACTATACTGCTCATCTCACCAGTAGACAGATTGAATGCTGCTTTTTCAAATGCTGCATCCATCTCGCCACGTTTCAGTTCGTACTCATATTCGCCGTCCGCATTGTATTCCTTGGCAACAGCAAAGAATGAACTTCCTGAATTCACAAGATTATATGCTTTATTAATATCTTCCTCTGAATCTGATACAATATACTGGATATCAATAACTCTTGCCTCATCTGCGCTTACTTCAATATCCATGCTTGAAGTAAGGTCATCGTAGAGTTTCTGTGCTATTGCGAATTCAGTAAACATTGTATTCAGTTTATCCTTAGTTATTCCTGTACTGCTTATCTGTGATTCTGTTAATTCATTGTAAAATGCATCAACAGCCTTACCCACAGAATCTTTTTCTTCTCTTCCAAGCACAACACCGCGTTCCTTAGCCTTAACATTCATAGCCTTGACGCGCATTAACTTACTCTTAATCTGGTCCTTAATATAGCTTTCAAAATCAGCATCACCAATTTTCTCTCTCCATATATTACTGCCAAACATTTCCTCATATTCCTTCTTCACATCAGACATGAGAATATCTGCTTCGCATGTATAAGTTGTCTTCTGTCCTGCTGTCTTAATAAGCTCACCGCTCTTCATTCCTGTTGTGAAATATATCAGATGTCCATTAAAGAACTTAATATATCCTGCAACCAATAAAACAACAACAAGAATAACTGCTAATATAATAAATGGTTTTTTTCTTCTTTTCATATTCTATCCTCTTTAATTATTTGTGATACGGCTCATTCTTCATAATCCTATAAGCCCTGTATATCTGTTCCAAAAGAATAACTCTCATAAGCTGATGTGGAAATGTCATCCTTGAAAAACTCAGCTTATAATCAGCTCTCTTAAGTACTGCATCTGCAAGTCCCAGAGAGCCTCCTATTACAAATGTTATGTTACTTGTTCCTTCTATTCCAAGTCTGTCAATCTTTTCTGATAGTTCAACAGAATCAAGCATTTTCCCTTCTATTGCAAGCGCACATACATAAGCATCATCTTTAATAGCAGAAAGGATTCTCTCCCCTTCCTTATTCTTAATCTGTTCATTGACAACATCACTTGCATTATCCGGTGTTTTCTCATCAGCCAGTTCAACTATATCCAACTTACAATATCTTGAAAGTCTCTTGGAATACTCTTCAACTGCCTGGGTATAAAACTTTTCCTTAATCTTACCTACACATACAACAGTTATACGCATCTGTACTATCCTTCCACAAAGAAATATCCGCCATTATCAAGCCTGAATACTTCTAACTGCTCAAGAAGCTCATCATTGCTTAAATCAGATACATCCATACCTTCATCATCCATAACTTCTCTTAACTCTTTAATATCCTTGCAGTATACTGCCATACAGTCCTCTAAGAATTCCTTAGCCTCCTCTAAATCATATGCAACAGGCTCATCAAAAAGCTGTTTCTGATCTCTTAAAAACACCTTCGCGCACTCATCAATATGTTTATCCATAACTTAAATCTCCTTATCTTATATCCTTAAATTGCTCTCTTAATGTTCCTTCTACCCAACCTGTTACGAAACGCCCGTGTTTCTTAACATCTTCTACAGCTTTCTCCATAGCATATGAATAATATACCTTGTCCAACATAGCGATATCATTATAATTATCACCAAATGCCATACATTCTTCAGGCTTTAAGCTGAAATATTTCTGTATCTGCTCAATTCCTCTACCCTTATTGACATTAGTATCCATAAGGTCTAAGTAAAGTTCTCCTGATACAAGTACTGAAGCCTTATCACTCCATTTGTTAATAAAATGCTCTTTAGAGTTCTTAATTCCTGTCATATCACACACAGCTATCTTTAATATATCCTCATCAATGTCAGTAAACTTATCGACTAATGTAGTATGATAATTGACCACCTTGGTCATTCTGTAATAATATTCTTCAGACTTAGGTTTAATATATGCCGTATGTTCTCCTGATACAAGCACCTCACAATCAGGCTGCTCAATTACATCCTCAATTATCTCTAACGCAAGCTTCCTATCCATAGCAGTCTTTCCAATAGTTTCACCCTTGTATTCCACAAGAGCACCATTCTCTGCAATATATGCAAGCTTATCACTGACTGCCCCAAAAAGCCTCTTAAGACTCGTTATCTGCCTGCCACTAGCCGGTGCGAATATAACGCCTTTGTCAACAAGTTTATTGATATACTGTATAGCCGATTCATCAACGCTCTGTGCTCCGTTAAGAAGCAGTGTCCCATCAAGGTCACTTGCTACGAATTTAACCATATGTTTTCTCCTTAAAATACTTTAAGTTCATGTACAAGTCTTGCAACTGGAAGCCCGACAACATTATTATAGTCGCCTTCAATACCCTTAATGTATGCTGCGAATTTTCCCTGAATACCATATGCACCAGCCTTATCCATAGGCTCTCCTGTGCATATGTAATCCCTGATTTCCTCATCAGTCATATCATATACCCACACATCAGTCTTTTCATAAAAACTTACATTCTTATGTGCACTGCATATAGTTACACCTGTATACACCTGATGTATCTGACCTTCTAAAGACTTAAGAATTCTGAATGCATCCTCTTCATCCTTAGGCTTGGTAAGAATCTCTCCCTTATGGTAAACAATAGTATCTGCACCTATAACAATTACAGAATCCTCTTTATCTGCATATTGCTCTAATACAGACTGTGCCTTAACAGAAGATAATTCTCTTACATAATCTTCCGGTTCCATCTCTTTAATATTCTCATCTGCATCACTTGTAACAACAGTAAAATCAAGTCCTACCTGACTCATTAATTCTCTTCGTCTTGGTGAACCCGATGCAAGTATCAAATGTTTCATAAAACTTCCATCTCCTTGTTCTTCACTGTATTTTGTGTTCAGAGCCTACTTTGACTCATACATATTGCATTATAGCATAAAAAAACAGAGTGCTTCAATACCACTCCAATAAAAAAGGCACAACAATATATGCTGTGCCTTAATAATCATTAATAGTAAATATTATTTCTTATTATTCTTCTTGCTTATAACAATAACTGTTCCGAATATAACAACTGCTGCTACAAGAACTATAACATATACCCAGACATGATTGTTGTCACCTGTCTTTACAACTTCTTCATTAGCAGCAACCTCACCATTCTTTCTTACTCTTGAACCATCAATTGCCACTCCGTCTTTTCCTGTTACCAGTTCTTCATCTCCAGCAACTTCGCCACTCTTCTTAGTAACATCTGTGTCTGATATATCATCAGCTTTCTTAGTCGCATCCCCTGTCTTTATCGACTCTTCAGCTTTTGTTGTATCATCAGCTTTAATTACTGCATCAGCCTTTGTTGTATCACTTACTGTAGTTTCCTCAGCTGCCTTTGTTGTCTCATTTACCTTAGTTTCTTCAACTGCCTTTGTTGTCTCATTTACCTTAGTCTCTTCATCAACCTTTGTGGACTCATCAGCCTTTGTCTCAGCAGCAGTTTCCTTTGCTGTTGTGCCTTCCTGCTGGCAATCAGATATGAAATGCATCTGACCATTAGTATTAACGAATGTCTTTGCAATTGCTCTTCCGTTGCATGTTGATGTAAGAGTAACATCAGCTCTTGGAGCAACTACAATACCACATATCTCCCCCATGTTGAGCTTACCTGAAACATTAACAGCATTAAATATTACTGTATCAGATATATCAACATCTGTTAATCCACCAGAATACTTTCCATTAACACTGAATCTCTTAACCTCTGCATCTCCATCTGCACCTAAAAGATTCATAATAACAAACTGACCATCAGCCTTATTAGTTATACTTAACTGACCTTCTCCATAATAAGTTGATACTTCATTGCCCTGCCAGTCTGTATAATTACTTGCGTACATATTAACAACTACAATCTGCTTATCTTTAAATGATGAAAGATCAATCTTTTTCTCATCATTAGCTTTGATAACGATGTCAGCTTCTTCATCAGAAATATCTGCATATTCTTTAAAATTGTCATACACCTTATCAAGTGCTGCAGTTACGTCCATATAATCTTCAGCATAATAAACATTGATTGTATCTTTACAGTTGTTGACGTTAATGGCAGCCCCTGTTCTTTTTCCGTCAACACCTTTAATATAATACTTGTTCTCCGTCGGAACATAATCATAATCTGTTCCTAGAACAAGATTATTAAATGCATTCCTGTCAATAAACACCTCAGCCGAACCTGTGTTATCAAAACTTCTGATATAAGTTGTTCCAACACTCATATCCAGCCAGGCACTCAGCCACTGGTCTGTTATGACAAGATTATTGGTTGCAAAACATGTCTGATTATGATTAGCGTTCTTAAATTCTTCTGCAACCACACCATATGGCTTAGCTGCTCCTAACAGTTCATCAAGTACATCCTGTGTCTTAGAATATGCCCCAGCCTTTAATGAAGTTCCTGCAATCACAGAACCAGCAACCATTGCTGCAACAAGAACACCACTAATGATTTTCTTCGACTTTGCACTCAAACTACTTAATCGTTTTCTTAAAAACATTACCATCCCTCCGAAATGTTTGAATCAATAGTTTTACCCCTTTAACTATATTTTCTCCCCACAAGCGTATAATAGCATTAGTACTATAGTACCGCTTCCCCCTTTGAGGGGGATTTTTAAATTCTACATAAATAAAATAACCCATGTTCCTTAATCGTTATCATTCTAGTATACGTTAAGGACATGGGTACTATTACAGATTATTCAATTAAATAATATATTAAGCTTCAAGACTTCTGTTCATAGCTGACTCTAATGCATCAATAGAAGCTCTGATGATATCATGGTCTATACCAATACCAAAGTAATTCTTTCCATCATCTCCTGTAATACCAACATATGCAATGGCACTAGAATCAGAACCCTTCTTTAATGAATGTTCTTCATAACAGAAGATATCGCATGGCTTTCCAAAGTGGCTGGCAAGAGCATTACTTACAGCATCAAGACGACCATTACCGCCATCTTCAACATTGTACTTCTCACCATTCTCATTAATAGTTACAACTGTCTGTATTCCATTAATCTGCTTGAAATGTACTTCAGAAATCTTGAATACTGGTGTGTATTTCTTATATCTCTTCTCAAATATCTCAAGAACTTCATCTGCTGAAAGCTCCTTATGATTAACATCCGATACATCTTTAACAGCATAACCCAGATCTTCTCTCATAGCCTTAGGAACAACCATTCCATAATTATGTTCAAGAACATAAGCAACACCACCCTTACCAGACTGGCTGTTAATTCTTATAACATCTGAATCATATGTACGTCCTACATCTTCAGGATTAATTGGAAGATATGGAACTGTCCATTTATTAGGATCATTTTCTATTCTGTAATGCATTCCCTTAGATATAGCATCCTGATGTGAACCTGAGAAAGCTGCAAATACAAGCTTACCACACCATGGATGACGATCATCAATCTTCATCTGTGTAAGTCTTTCAAATACTTCTGCAAGATGTGGCATATCAGAAAGATCGAGTTCAGGATTAACACCCTGCATATACATATTCATCGCAAGTGTAATAATATCAACATTACCTGTTCTCTCACCATTACCAAAAAGTGTTCCCTCAATTCTGTCTGCTCCTGCAAGAAGTCCTAACTCTGCATCAGCAACACCTGTCGAACGGTCATTATGTGGATGAAGAGAAATAATAACATTTTCTCTATTGTGCATGTATTTAGACATATATTCAATCTGACTTGCAAATACATGTGGAAGCGACATTTCAACAGTAGCAGGAAGATTAATAATGCATTTCTTATCAGGAGTTGGCTGCCAGATATCAACAACTGCGTTGCACACCTCAAGTGCATACTCTGGTTCTGTTCCTGTGAAACTCTCTGGACTGTATTCAAAAAGGAAGTTTCCTCCATCAGCTTCAGCAAGTTCCTTTAATAACTTAGCACCTTCAATTGCAATCTGCTTAACTTCTTCCTTAGACTTCTTGAATACCTGTTCTCTCTGTGCTAATGAAGTAGAATTGTATACATGAACGATTGCTCTTGGAGCACCCTTTACAGCTTCAAATGTCTTCTTGATAATATGTGGTCTTGCCTGTGTAAGTACCTGTATTGTAACATCATCAGGAATCATATTCTTCTCAATAAGTGTACGGCAGAACTCATATTCTGTCTCAGAAGCAGCAGGGAAACCAATCTCAATTTCCTTAAATCCAACTTCAACTAACATCTGGAAGAATTCAAGTTTTTCATCAAGGCTCATAGGTTCAACAAGAGCCTGGTTACCATCTCTTAAATCAACCGAACACCAGATTGGTGCCTTATCAACATACTCCTTGTTAACCCAGTCATTACACTTAACTGGTGGCATAAAATAGCCTCTTTCATACTGTCTGTAATCAAACATTCCTAAAACCTCCTGAAAATATAAATATGTATTGTTAATAAGTAAAGGCTTTCTTAAAGATAAGCATAAAAAAATCTTTCGTCCATGGGCAATTCTACCCAAAGAGACGAAAGATAAATCTCACGCGTTACCACTCTTCTTCATAGCTATGCTATGCACTCACTGAATACGTACAACAAATGTGCTGCATTATATTCTGTCCACTATAACGGTTGGCTTCCGGCTACTCCTACTTCTCATAATGATTTCAGGTAGCAGCTCCAAGGCGAGTTCAATAAGTTCCTTCGACTGCCTCGCACCACCCGGCAGTTCTCTGACTCTGGTTCCTATCTAATAGTCCTCTTCACAGCATTTACTTATTATGTACGCTTATTATACTTGTCATTTTTTATAAAGTCAAGCATAAATTCAAGTTCTTCTTTGGAAATATTCTTATCAGAATATCTGGCTTTTTCATAACTTCTTGTAATTCTTTCAGCAGTCGCAGCATTTGAAGTAATATTATTTCTTGTGATATCCTCAGGCTGCATATAAACCAAACTGTTTGCAGCCATCTTTTCTTTTCTCTTATCCAGCATCGCTGCCTTTTTAAATGCTTTTCTATATTGCATATTAACCGCAAGATTGGTTTTCTCCACAGCACGCTTAGACCTTCCGATTTTTCTTTCATGCCTGCCTGTTCCTATGAATTCAACCTCATCTCCATTATCATCCCTTGATTTCTTGAACTTTCTCGCATATCTTACAATAACATATATAACAGCAATCATTAACCCTGTAATAATAACCACTGTGAAAGCAACGAAAACTGCCTGCATAACAGGATTATCCGCATATTCTTTTATCTCTGTTTCCTCATACAAAGCATCATCCTTATTGATTGGTTGAGTTGGCTGCTGAGGCAGAGCTTCGTCATTTTCTTTCATAAGCATGAGCAGCAATTTAAGAAGCGGTCTGAATACTACACCTAAAATACTTCCCATCAGTGCAAATATATTACCACCATTTCCTCTGTAGAACAGAAGCATTCCCATTATCATTAATACAGCTACAACAGCCACAGTTGCCATATTAATGCCTGTTATTCTTCTTGCTGGGAATTCAGATTTACCTGTATTACTTATAAATAAATCATTAACTCCTTTAAGCTGATTCCCTATAAGGAAAAGAATTATAAAAAAGGCAAACATCAATGATTCAAAACTTACAAGTTTTGTACTGCCATTCTGTCCTCCAAATGTACTTCCAACAATCATAACAATGCAATACACCACTGACATTCTCTCTGTAGTCTGCATTACCGCTTTCTTTTCATCATCATTAACATCTTCTGTTTTAGTGCTGAACCGCGACTCCTTCATATATTCAGTTTTTCTTACATTAGCAATCCTTACACTTACAGATCGTACACATACAACAAACACACTTACAAAATATGCCGTACTTTCAGCATCTGTTCTTCCAAGCATAATTGCTGCTGCAATAAGTACTATATGAATCATTACAAAAAGAAACAACGACGTTATATATTTTCTTGCAAAAAATGTAATGACTACAGGAATAGTGACCAGTGCGGCGTATAAAATATATTCATCAGACTTTTTAACAACCCCTAGAATTATCATTGCAGCAAATGCCATAAAAACAACACACTGACTAAGTAATTCCACAACTAACCGCGCTACATATAATGTTTTATTTCCTGAACGCGCAACAGACTCACTCATATTGCTTCTCCTTACTTAACTTCCCATCCAACCGGCTCAAAATCACATAATTCCAGTCCATAATCATCTCCTGGAAAATGTGGTACAATCCATACCATATCTGCCTGAAGCCTGCTGATTTTATTAATAACACTCTGCAATTTCTTTCTTCTGCTTGCAGAGATTAAAACATATACATATTCACTTTCTATTCTCATATTATCCGGCTCAAGAATTTTTTCAAGCATAGCAGAGTATTCTTCCATAGCAATTCCTGTATCAATCCTTGCAAGTGCAGTATTAATATTATTGAGATGTCCTATTCCAGAACCATTATTTATTACAACCGGACTCTTTGTATCAACATCACATCCATTGCTGAGCATTGAAACATTTATTCCACATGCAATTAGCATCTGCGATATTCCTGCTGCAATACTTATAGCCTGTTCGTCAACTGCATCATACCTCAATACTCCGTCTTCTTCGAGATTTAACAGAATGCATACATTTCTGCTGACAGACTCATCATATTCATTAACCATAAGATTGCCAGTTCTTGCCGTTGCCTTCCAGTTGACATTCTTAAGGCTGTCATTACCCGTATAGTCTCTTGTCCCCCTGAATACAAATGGATCTTCAAGCATATATTTTTTCCGTTCTGCTTCTCCTGTAATCCTGCTGTTCACTGGTTTTAACACTGTCGGGTCTGCCGGTTTTGGATATACTGTTATTTCACAGTTATTACCAGTCTTTAGAACATTAATTTCATTCATAAACAAGCCAGAGAATACAATCTCAAGACCTGAAATGCGGTAAACGCCCCTTCTTGTGCACCTGACAGGAACCTTTCTTGTAATTCTCTGATTAGAAAGAAGCGAAAATACATCATTACGGTAAGTCTTATCCGATACACTTGAATTAGTATCTGAACCTGTAAAAAGCAATTCTCTTGCAGCCTGAAATTTAAGATTAATACAAGGAAGTGGCAACCTCTTGGCATTAGTAACAACTTCTGTAATATTAACAATATCATCCTTAACCACATGCTTTTTATCAAATTCAAGACTCACTGTAAGATTTTTATTCCAGTTATATCTGTACACAAGCTTTACAGCAATGTACACAATCAGTACACCTAAAAGCATTAACAAAACATTCATTATCTATTCCAATCTTCAGTAGGAACTGCTGTTTTCGAGACAACATTGCCTATGATCTGTTCTTTATTATCTCTGTTCATAAAACCTGTCTGTAAAACAAGTCTGTGTGCCCATACATATGGTGCCAAAATCTTAATATCCTCTGGCACAACATAATCTCTGCCTGCGACATACGCATATGCTCTTGCAGCATTCAGCATGCCAAGTGTTCCTCTTGGACTGACACCTGTTAATACATTTTCTTCCTTTCTTGTCATTCTTGCAAGTTCAACAATATACTCAATAAGCACCGGATGAATGTATACATTCTTAGCATCTTCCTTCATTGCAATAATATCCTCACATGTTGCCACTTTTTCAAGAGTTATTTCCGGATTAGATGTAAGGAATCTGTTAAGAATGAGTACCTCATCATCTTTTTCCGGGTAGCCCATATTAATCTTCATAAGGAATCTGTCAAGCTGTGCCTCTGGAAGCTGATATGTTCCTGCTGTTTCAATTGGATTCTGCGTTGCAATTACTATAAAAGGTTCTGCCAGTTTAGAATATTCTCCATCAACAGTAACCTGATGTTCTTCCATACACTCAAGAAGTGCCGACTGAGTTCTCGGTGTTGCTCTGTTAATCTCATCAGCAAGAATAACATTAGCAAATACAGGACCTCTTCTGAATACGAACTCCCCCTCTTTCTGGTTATACACATGTACGCCTGTTATATCAGACGGCAAAAGGTCTGGTGTAAACTGAATTCTTGAAAATTCACCATCTATACTTTTGGCAAATGATTTCGCCATCATAGTCTTTCCTGTTCCCGGAACATCTTCAAGAAGAACATGTCCACCGGCAATAATACTTGTCAGAACCAATTCCGAAACATTTCTCTTTCCCACAATCACCTTACTTACATTATCTAATATATCTGAAGCCTTACTCATAATACCTCCTCGTAACACGAAATTTAGACTAAGATAATTATAACAAAAACACTGCCAGAACAGCAAGTGTCTGACAGTGCTAATAGGTGAAATAATTATGAACTTTTGATTAATTATCTGTAGGCATCTCCTGATTAACATCAATACCTCTTGGCGCAACAGGTGTTGAGAACACAATCTGTGTGCTTGTTCTTCCGAATTTCTGAAGCTGGCCGATAAATGTATCAAGTTCCATAGTGCTTGGGAACATAACTTTTAATAGCATTGAATAATTACCTGTTACACAGTTGCATTCAACAACATTAGGGCATGACTTGATAAATGGATAAAACTCCTGCTTCTGTACTGGCGCTACCTCCAGATTAATAAATGCTGTTATGTGATATCCAAGCTTTAACTGGTTAATCCTAACCTCGTAACCTTCTATGATTTCTTCTTTTTCAAGAATCCCATTCAGCCATTTTGCCTTATCAAACAGATCAAATTCAAACCGAAACGGCCAGGATGAGGCATGAGCCGGTGCATCCCATACAATAATATTATATTTTCCATCGAAGTACGCAACCTGTTTATCAAACAGTCTATGGTCAGCAGTCAGCCCCGGAAGAAATACAAGCGTCGTTGTATCCAAACTCAGAATACTTGACCAATAGTGAATTGTTCCGCAAGGAGTTTGATATGTACTTTCCTTCAACAAATCCACCTCCGCAATTTTCATTTTTCTCAGTTACACAACCTGAAAAACTTTAACTATTTTCATATTGGTTTT
>ENA-ORNO01001156-ORNO01001156.1-human-gut-metagenome-genome-assembly--contig:-NODE-1156-length-13061-cov-2.271567_pt1 | contig 13061 bp, 10 predicted proteins | sample MGYA00242117_ERZ509026 | MGnify/ENA primary metagenome ERZ509026 (study PRJEB26280, sample SAMEA2338710) | human gut metagenome | biome: human gut; feature: human-associated habitat; material: faeces... | reverse complement strand
ATAAACGAGGTTTTTAAGGCGGGTGTCAAGACTGGGAAACAGATTCCTGTGTCTGAATCTGTACCGGAGGAAACAAATTATTTAGAGGGGCAGAGTGAAGCTGCCCGTCAATTGTATACTTATGTGAAGTTAGTGGCTCCGACCTCTATGTCTGTGCTGATCAATGGGGCCAGTGGGACAGGAAAGGAATATGTGGCTAAACGGATACATCAATTAAGTAAACGTTCGGAGAAACCGTTTGTTGCCATCGATTGTGGAGCCATTCCGAAAGAATTGGCTGCTTCTGAATTTTTCGGGCATAAGAAAGGTTCGTTTACGGGAGCGATTGAGGATAAAGTCGGTGCTTTTATAGAAGCAGATGGTGGAACGATCTTTCTTGATGAAATAGGAAATCTGAGTTACGATGTTCAGGTACAGTTGCTACGTGTGTTGCAAGAACGCAGAGTGAAGCCCATCGGGACTACAACGGAAGTAAAAGTCGATGTGAGGTTGATTGCCGCGACAAATGAAGACTTGAAGGCGGCTATAAAATCAGGTGCATTTAGGGAAGATTTGTATCATCGAATCAATGAATTTACGATCTATATGCCGCGTTTGTGCGAACGAGGTGAGGATATACCGTTGTTTGCTAATTTCTTTTTGGATCAAGCCAATCGAGAACTCGAAAAGCCTGTTCCCGGATTTTTGCCGGAAGCGATGGAAAAGATTTCTCAATATACTTGGCCGGGAAATTTAAGAGAAATGCGTAATACTGTTATGAGGGCGGCTTTACTTGCTCAGGGGAATCCCATACGTGTGGAACATTTGGGCATAGACATGAATATAGACAAGCCGATAAATATTTTACACGATCCGGATAGTGAGCGGACTAAGATTGTATCGGCATTACAGAAATGTTCGGGTAATAAAAGTAAAGCGGCTGCAATGTTAGGCATAGATAGAAAGACATTGTATAACAAGTTGAAATTGTATCAAATCGAGTAACTTATATATTTGTAGAATATAGGATACGGTTCGTCATAGTCAAGTCGGAAATCTTATTTCCGCTTGCCTTTGCACTTATCTCTCACTGTATTTGAGGATAAAAGGGTGTGGAATTTTTCCACACCCTTTTTCTTTTTATTCTACAAATTTCCACATAAGATTTTTGTATTCTATTTATTTAATTTATTTATAATCAGTTGTTTGTATATTCTTTGGAAGTGTTGGCATAACGATTGTTGTTTTATAGTCGAAGAATGGAATATAGAATGTATAACTAAAAAAGTTAGAATTATGAAAAAGTTAATGTTATCAGTAGCTGTGTTCATGATGGGAGTATCTACTCTTGGTTTGTATGCACAAGATTCCAATGTAGAGCCTGTAAAGAAAGATAGTGTCCCAACCGAAGAACCTAAGAAAGAGGAGCCTAAATCAGAGGCAGCTTGGGTTTGTATGAGCGAAGAACCTGCTAAGACAGACAGTGTGCCGTCTCAGGAACCCAAGAAAGAAGAACCCAAGACTTCATCGGTTTATATGAATGAAGAACCGGCTAAAACCGATAGTGTGCCTTCGCAGGAGCCTAAAAAAGAAGACGTTCAAAAGATATTTTCTATCAGATAACTTTTGTGAAAGATATTTTATAGGCTAACCCTAAAAAACGTTCTTATTTTTTATCTGTTTTAGTGAAGATGATGATGGTCCCGATATCTCCTATAAGGAGGTATCGGGATTTAATTTTCTAATATTTAGTTAGATAGATAGAATATTATGAATATATAATATTATTAGTAATAATAACTAAATAAATAATTCTAAATAATCCATGCATTTTACATATATTTGTACAATAGAATTTGTATTTTATAACTCTGTTTAAGAGGAAGAAGTGCAAAAGTTCGAGGGAGAGGCTGATTTTATCGAGGATAACGTATTGTTGTCTGGAAGCTTAGGCTTTGCCTAAACTAAAATAGCAATGGTGGAAAACGACAGTATCGGGTGGTATGTAGCGAAAACGTATCGGCAGGAACGTAAGATTAAAGACCTTCTTACTCGTATGGGTATAGAGCATTTTGTACCTTTCCATCAAGTCATAAAGGAGATTAACGGGAAGCGAAAAAAAGTAGAAGAGCCTTTTGTGAACGGGTTGATATTTGTTCGAGGAAATAAAAAAAGTTGTATTGAGTTGATTAACGAATATGGGTATCCTATGAGATATTTGCGGGATTTTTCCACTCGTTCGCTTTTACGTGTACCCGATAAGCAAATGGAGGATTTTATCTATTTGGTAGACCGTCATGAAAATGAGATAGAATTGTTTCCCCATGATTTGAAACGAGGAGATCGGGTGCGTGTGGTAGCAGGGACTTTTGCCGGAATCGAAGGGGAGTTAATCCGCATTGCAGGTCATCGTCGAGTGGTGGTTCGTCTCGAAAATTTATTTTCAATCGCTACGGTTTTTATACCGGGGGGGTATTTGGAAAAGATATGCGACCGGTGATTAAATATATTTCATTTTATGATTTTGCCGATTCTGGGATAGCGCGAAATTATAGCGTTGCTGCGGCTAATAAAATGGATTATATCATTGAATCTCTTGTAAGAATCGGATATGACGTAGAGGTAGTTTCGGCATCGGCATGTATAGAAAGCGGGACGTTTCGATGGTATAAGTCTCGGGTTGAAGAGAGACAGCCTCATGTGAAAACGAGATTTTTCTCTTCGTTTCGTTGTCGATCTAAAATATTAGTCTTGTTGCGACTTATTTGGGGGGTATTGCAATTATTGAGTTATCTTCTTTTTTGTGTTAAAAAAGGAGAGTCTATATGGGTATACCATTCTTTGTATTATTACAATGTGATTTTGCTGGCAAAAAAAATAAAGAAATTCAAACTAATTCTCGAAGTAGAAGAGATTTATCAAGATGTTTCTCCTGTACCTCCGTATATGGAACGTTGGGAATGCAAGATGATAGACGTTGCGGATAAGTTTGTGTTTTCGACCGATCTTCTGAATGATAAAGTAAACAGGCAAAAGAAGCCTCATTTAGTTATTTATGGGACTTATCGGTGTGAACCTGTGATGAGCGAACGGCACGGAGACAATAAGGTGCATGTCGTCTATTCTGGTACACTTGATCCCAATAAAGGCGGAGCTATGGCGGCTTCGGGTGTGGCGGCGTCCTTGCCGTCTACATATAGAGTTCATATACTTGGATTCGGGAATCCGGGAGAGATACAGGCGATTAAAGAGCTGTGTGAAGAGATGTCGGGCAAAGGCGGTGCGGTAGTCTCCTATGATGGGGTACTGAAAGGGAGTGCATATATAGATTTTTTACAGACGTGTCAGATTGGCCTGAGCACGCAGAATCCTGATGCGGCGTTTAATAATACCTCGTTTCCGTCGAAAATATTATCTTATATGTCGAATGGTTTGCAAGTTGTTTCTGCCGATATAGAAGCGGTACGGCGAGCTTATGGAATTTCGGGTTATATTTATTATTATCAGAAACAAGAACCCAGCGATATAGCAAATGCCATATTGAATGTGGATTTGGATAATCCTTTTGACACGCGGGCGGTGGTACAGTCTTTGGATAATAGGTTTGTAGAACAATTGAGTTTGTTTCTCCGTGATAGAGTTTAGTGATATAAAAGGGAAATACATAGGTAATAAAAACCTAATTAACAATGTCCTGGGCTCTTTCCTTGTTCGAGGGTTCGGCTTTTTGGTTTCTTTTGCCTTGTTTCCTCTTTATCTGAACTATTTCGATGACAATACCGTATTAGGGTGCTGGTTCACGATGTGTTCTGTTTTATCATGGATACAAGTCTTTGATTTGGGAATAGGCAATGGCTTGCGGAATCATTTGACGGCCGATTTGAGTTTGAAAAACTATGAAAGTGCCCGGCAATATATATCATCTTCTTACATTTTGATGGGAGGTGTCACTGTATTTATTTCGTTTTTAGCATTTATAATAAGCCGATATATAGATTGGAATTCGGTTTTCAATATTTCGGAACAAAGCATATCGCCAGAGAGTTTGCGTAAAGGGGTTGTTATCGCTTTATGTGGCGTATTGTGTTTTTTCTTTCTGAAATTGATTATCTCTATTTTGTATGCCTTGCAGAAATCGGCACTACCTAATTTCTTGAATCTGCTTTCTACCGTTTTATTATTGATTTTTCTGTGGGTATATGATCCGACCGGAGATGTCGAACGAGATTTTGTAACGATTTCTTGGGTACAGGCTGTTACAGGGTGTTTACCGTTACTGGTAGCGACGATAATTGTTTTTGCAAAAGATCTGAAAGAATGTTTGCCGTCGTTCAAGTACTTTCGGTGGAATAAAGCCACTGGTGTTTTGTCGTTGGGAATTTTGTTCCTTGTTTTGCAGTTGTTATACATGATAATTACTGTAACCAACGAGTTTTTTATATCCTACTTTTTCGATCCGTCTTTCGTTGTAGAATATCAGATATATATAAAGATATTTTCAATCGCCGGTACATTTGTGTCTTTGGCTCTGATTCCGGTATGGTCGGCTGTGACGAAAGCATTTGTAGAAAAACGTTACGATTGGATAATCAAGTTGGTCCGTTTTCTGTATTTTGTCGCTGGTATTGCTGTATTGTTTCAATTGGCTATCATTCCATTTCTTGACCCGATATTGGAATTTTGGTTAGGCGAAAAGGCTATCGAAGTGAATCTGTCCGCTGCATTGCTGTTTGCTCTATTGGGGTGTGTGATGATTTGGGTATCGGTTTTGACGAGTGTCGTTAATGGTTTAGGTACGCTTAAATGCCAGTTATATGGTTTTTTATGGGCTGTACTCTTCAAAGTCGTAGCTATCGTTTTATTTTCTTCGTGGATTCCGTGGACGATTGTAATCACAGCTACGATTGTAGGTTTATTGCCCTACTGTGTCTGGCAACCTATGGTGATGAACAGGCAGTTGAAAATGTTGAATAAAGAGGCGTTTCAAAATGGGTAAGAAACTGTTGATCGTCAATACTTATGCCAATTTGTGGTCAACCGGCAGGATTGCGGCCGAGATAGGGGAGATTGCGGTAAAACATGGTTGGCAGTGCTATTTTGCATACGCAAGCGAATCGAATCTTTGCTCATGTGAGGAGATTAGAATTAATAAAAGCGTTATATCGTATATTATACATACCTATTTGTTTTCCCGTATTCTCAATTTGAAAGGATTCGGTTCTTGGATTGAGACGAAGTTATTTATCAGAAAAATAAAGAAAATAGCTCCCGATATAATTCATTTGCATAATATTCATCAGAATTTTTTGAATTTGCCACTTCTTTTCTCTTTTTTGAAAAAAGCGGGTATTCCGGTTATTTGGACCCTTCACGACTGTTGGGCCGTGACTGGGGGGTGTACTCATTTCGTGTACAATAAATGCGAAAATTGGAAAACGGGTTGCTATCGATGTCCGAGATGTGGTAATAGCGATACGGGCGGGGAATTAAAAGGGGTGTTCCGTACTATGCCGTGGGTGTTAAGAAAGAAAGAAGCATATATAACTTCTGTTCCGAATCTGACTTTTGTTACAGTCTCGGAGTGGCTGTCGGGCGTAGTGAGAAGTTCGGTTGTCGGTTCTGTACCTGTACAGGTTATTTCCAACGGAGTGGACTGTACTCGATTCTATCCTCATACCGATATACAAGCCATTAAACAAAAGTATGGTTGTGGCAACCGCTTCATGATAGTGGGTGTGAGTTCTCATTGGAGCGCATCAAAGGGATTATATGATTATTATAAACTGAGGGAATTATTGCCGGCCGATCAGTTCGTGATCGTTTTGGTGGGGATAACCTCTGAGCAGAAAAACAATATACCCGATGGTATCATCGGGATAGAGCGAACAGAGAATCTTGATGAACTGGCTCTTATTTATTCGGCGGCAGATGTGGTGACGAGTTTGTCGTACCAAGAGACTTTCGGACTTACTATTGTGGAAGGGTTCGCTTGTGGTACACCGGCGGTGGTCTATGACAATACGGCGTTGCCTGAATTGATAGACTCTGATACGGGCTTAGTTGTAGAAACCGGAAATATGGAGCGACTGGCCGAGGCGATAAGACAGGTTTGTAAGACGGGTAAATCGTTTTATTCGCAGGCGTGTCGGGAAGTGGCGCAAACCCGGTATGATAAATTTTGCCAGTATGAGAAATATGTCGAATTATATGAACAGGCGCTTGTTTCGAAAAAGGTATGATTGAGACGATCGTTATTGGTTTAATATGTGTGTGTTTGGCCTATTTGGGGCGTTACAGACGATTGAGCTGGGGCTTTGGCGCAGCGATGACCATATTATTCGTTTTCCTTGCGATACGCTATGAATGGGGAAACGACTATCGTCAATACATAGACAAATTTATAGTATATAATTCGATCGATGAATTTAATTATTCAGATCCTAACGAACGATGGGAAGTCGGTTGGATATTCTTGTATCGGATATTCAAACCATTCGGCTTTTTTTCATTAGTCATTGTCCTTACTGCATTTGAAATATCTGTTTATTATTGGTTTATCAAGAAATATATACCGAAGGAATGGTATTGGTTCGCTGTATTTATTTATGTATTTAATCCTAATTTCATGCTTACGCAATCGTCTATGATGCGTCAGACTTTGGCTATGTGCATAGTTTTGTTGTCCATTCCTTATATTTATAAAAAGAAGGTCATCATTGCAGCGTTATTTATTTTATTTGCCTCTTTGTTCCACAGTAGCGCCAAAATATTGTTACCGATAGTTTTTCTTGGATTTGTGAATTGGAGAATGGGTAAGAAGGGGGTGATTATTGGCGTTGTTCTCTTTTTTGCTATTCTGTTGTTCAAGAATATTGTTACATCTATAATTGAAAATACTCTTTCTGTAACGGGTTTGGGAAAATATACCTATTATCTGGAAGAAGGGAAAGAAGAATCGAAATTAGAGTCGGGAATAGGCTTTGTTTATCAGATTATCATCATGAGCATGATATTGTATTATGAAAAAAGACAAGATCGAAAGGACGGATTGATTTTCAAAATAACCGCCCTTTCTTTTCTTTTCGTTCCGTTAGGTTTTATCGCTCAACTTATTGCTCGGATAGGTATGTATTTGCAAGTGTCAATGATCGCAACTTATCCACTGATGATTCGTACGATCAATAATAGAATCGTACGGGCAGGCACACTGTTTATAATTATGTTTTTCACTATTTATGACTTCTTCTCATTTTTCAATTCCGAAATTTGGAGAGATTCGTTCATAGAATATCATACTATTTTTGAATCTTTTATTTGGCGATGACAGATATGAATATATTATTTGTTGCATCTGTGGTTCATGAAAAATTATTGATTGAAATATTGAAAACACAGCCTCGATATTATGGAATACAAGGCCAGTATTTCATGCGGTTGATGTTATTGGGCTTAAAGGCTAATGGTGTAAAAGTAAATGTGTTATCTAACAATTTGGCATATCGTTATTGGCATTCAAAAAGAGGGGAACGACATTGTGTCTTGGAGGAGGGAATAGGATATAACTATTTTTTTAGAAAGCAAAGGGGAGGGTATTTACATTTATTGTTAAGGATTATACGGTTTATAAAATTATGGAAAAATAAATTAGGGAAAGATAATTCGGCTATTCTATGTGATGGGCTTAATTTTACTTTATTGCTTTCTTGTTTTTTATGTAAAATATTTTTTAATATCAGGGTTACGGTTTTTGTAACAGATATGCCTCGTTATTTGTCGATGGGATTTTTTTCTCAAATAAAATCTAGTTTGCAAGAATATATTATACGTCAAATGGATGCATTTGTGACATTGACTAATTACATGGATGCTGATTTGAATCCTAATCATAAACCAAGTGTTGTGATAGAGGGTATGGTTGATGTGAGAGCAAAGTGTGAATCCAATAAGGGGAGGAGAAGGGAAAAGGTCTGTATGTATAGTGGCTCTATTCATAAAGTTTATGGGATTAAAAAATTGTTGGATAGTTTCTTGGCAATGAATAATACCGATTATATATTGGAGATATATGGAGATGGCGATTATAGAGCAGAATTGGTCGAATTAGCAGCAAAACATGATCGTATAATTTATAAAGGATTAGTCTCTCGTGACGTAATTGTGGCTCGTCAGAAACAGGTTGCATTATTGATTAATCCACGACCGAGTTCGTATGAATATACTCAATATTCTTTTCCTTCGAAAATAATGGAATATATGTTGTCAGGAACTCCGGTATTGACGACGAAACTTCCCGGAATTCCAGCTGAATATGATAAATATTTGTATTATTTCGAAGACGAATCAATTGAGGCTATGGCCAATAAAATGTCCGAAGTACTTTCAATGGATTATACCGAATGTTTAAGGAAAGCAAGTGAGGCTCAGAGTTATGTCATGAATGAAAAGAATAATTTTCTTCAGATGAAAAAACTATTATCTATTTTATGAATGGTTGCTCTATGAATATTGGATTTTATTTTTTTGATAAAGGATTGAGCGGGGTTGATTGTTCCCGTCCGGACTTAGGAAATCCGGGAGTGGGGGGAACTCAATATTGCTTTTTACTTATTATATACTCCGTTTTGATCCGAAATCGTATAGGGTAAGAGTTTATTGTTCATCTGACTGTTTTTTTCCACAAGGTGTAGAGAAGGTTCTTGTTGAAGATATTTTTGAGGGTTTGACCGAATCAAAAAGACGAGGTGATGATTTTATTATCATTAAGGATAATAAGGATCAACAATTGGCTCGATTTATCGATAAACTACGGCATCGCATTGTTATTTGGGGGCATAATTTTTATTTTGGGGATTATGCCGATTGGGTTGCTAAGAGCCCGTCTGTTATTGCAAATGTTTTTGTAGGTAGGCAGCAGTATGATAGATATATAGATCACCCCATTTGTGATAAATCTTTGTTTATATATAATATGGTTCCCGATGTGGTAGGGGAAAAAAAGCGGGATAATGACGGTAAAACGGTTGTTTATTTGGGAGCATTGATTCCAGAAAAGGGATTTTTGGTATTAGCCAAAATGTGGAAGTACATTTTGAAAAAGGTTCCAATGGCACGATTACAGGTGATAGGAGGTGGAAATCTTTATTCTAGAAATTGCTCTTTGGGAAGAATGGGAATAGCGGATAAATTGTTTGAAGAAGAGTTTTTCCCGTATTTGTCGGAAGAAGGAGAACTATTGCCATCTGTCACGTTTCAAGGAATCTTAGGGGGTGAAAAATACGAAGTTTTTTTGTCGTCGTCAGTTGGAGTAGTTAATCCGTCGGCTCGCACAGAGACCTTTGGAATGGGTGCAATTGAGATGAATTGTGCGGGGTTACCGGTTGTTACATTGGGAAAAAATGGTTATCCCGATACAATAGAAAATGGAGTTACGGGATACTTATGCCATTCATACAAGGGAATTGCAGATAAAATTGTGTTCTTATTGACTCACGATGAGGTTAATGAACGATTGGGAATTCAAGCAAAAGAGCAGGTGAGCCGATTTTCTCCAAAAAATATTATGCCTTTGTGGTTTAATTTGTTTGAACAAATAGCGCAGAATAAATTAATAATAACATATCGACGTCCTGACAGTCATTTTTTCAATAATATTAAATTCGTGAGAATCCTATTGCGGTTTTTGCGTAAAAACTGTCGTTTGTCATTTCTCCCCTCGTTGATAAAAATAGAAACAGTGATATATACCTATTTAAACAAAATAATGAAAAAATGAAAGTGGCGTTGATTCTTGCTACAAATGTAGAAAAATCTCCTTATATGCAATATTATATAGATGTATATAAGGAAAAGAACATTGATGTCGAAGTCATTTTGTTGAATAGGGATAAACGTGTATCGAATGAGGAGTTCCCCTATAAGATACATTCTTGTGATATTATAGCGAGGGAGACGGCCTCTTGCGTTCGTAAAATTTATGATTATTTTCGCTATTCTCGGTTCGTAAGACGGATATTGAAACAATCTGATTATAGTCAGATTGTAGTATTTACCATCGCTAATGCGGTATTCCTGTCTTACTATTTATTAAGTTATTATAAAAAGAAGTATATATTTGATATACGTGATTATTCTCCGTTGGTTAAATATACCGTTCCCATAATTAGGCGTTTATTAAATAATTCAGCATTGAATTGTTTTTCTTCACCGGGGTTTAGGTCGTGGTTACCTGCATGTGATTACGTAATATGTCATAATGCAAGACGTAAATCTCTTGATGAGGACATAGTGAATGCCAGAGATATCGATGTGGAAAATGTTAAAGTGTTGACTATCGGACAACTTAGAAATTTTATTACGAATAAAATGCTAATGGATCATTTGGGGAATAAATCTCGAATAACGATTCAATTTTCGGGTATGGGTATTGCATATGATTTATTGAAAAAGTACGAGGTGAAAAAGATGTATAATAATGTGAAATTTACGGGTTATTATCCGAAAAAGGAAGAATTTTCCATCGTTGATGGCTGTGATTTTATGAACATAATTTTGCCAGATGATACGTTGAGCCGTTATTTGATAAGTAATAGATTTTATTTGTCTTTGTTGAGAAGAAAACCGATGATTGTTTCGTCGGGTGGTATTCAAGCTGAATATGTGAAAGAATATGATTTGGGAATTATTGTTTCCTCTGAAGATGATATATATAGTAAAATAATGATCTATGCCAGATCATTTGACCCGATTCAATTTCAAAAAAATTGTGACCGATTTTTAGAAATGGTAAGATTGGATATGCAGATATTTAGCAGAAGCGTTTTTTATAGTTTAAATTTATAATCATGTCTATTTTTAAAGATAAGATATTGCTTATTACCGGAGGAACAGGATCCTTTGGCAATGCTGTGTTAAAGCGGTTTTTGGATAGCGATGTCGGTGAAATACGCATATTTAGCCGTGATGAGAAAAAACAAGATGATATGCGGCATCGATTACAGAACCCGAAGGTTAAGTTTTATATCGGTGACGTGCGGGATAAACGTAGTGTAGATAGCGCTATGAGTGGGGTCGATTATGTGTTTTCGGCAGCTGCCTTGAAACAGGTCCCTTCATGTGAATTTTTCCCTATGCAGGCTGTGCGTACGAATGTATTTGGCACGGAGAACGTATTGGATTCGGCCGTGGAGCATGGTGTGAAAAATGTTGTCGTATTGTCTACCGATAAAGCGGCCTATCCCATCAATGCTATGGGAATAAGTAAAGCCATGATGGAAAAAGTGGCGATTGCCAAAGGACGTCAGTTGGGTGATTCTGCGACAACGACAATTTGTTGTACTCGTTATGGAAATGTGATGGCGAGTCGGGGGTCTGTGATTCCGCTATGGATCGAGCAGATGAAAAACAATGCGGTAATAACGATCACGGATCCCAACATGACACGGTTTATGATGACGCTCGATGATGCTGTCGACTTGGTAGTTTATGCGTTTGAGCATGGCCGTAATGGCGATTTATTCGTACAGAAGGCTCCGGCGGCTACGCTGGTTACTTTGGCGACTGCGTTGAAAGAATTGTATGGCAAAGATACTCCCGTGAAAATTATCGGTACACGGCATGGGGAGAAGCTCTATGAAACTTTGGTTACTCGCGAGGAGATGGCGAGGGCAGAGGATATGGATAATTATTATCGTATTCCATGCGATAGTCGAGATTTGAATTACGATAAATTTTTTGTCGAAGGTAGCGAGGTAGTCTCTCAAATAGAAGACTATCATTCGCACAATACTCACAGACTCGATGTAGAAGAAATGAAACAATTATTGTTGAAGCTCGATATCGTACGGGAAGATTTGAATCTCAATTAGTGGATAGAATTATGATAAAGGTAGGCATTACCGGGCAGTCTGGGTTTGTCGGTACTCATTTATATAATACGTTGGGACTTTATCCCGGAGAATTTGAGAGAGTTCCATTCGAAGATGATTATTTTGTCGATGTAGAACGTCTGAAAACGTTTGTAAAGAGTTGTGATGTTATTGTACATTTGGCGGCGGTAAACCGTCATACTGATGTGCATGTTTTGTACGAGACGAATATGCGATTGGTAAAACAGCTAATCGAGGCTATGGAAGCGACAAATTCTCGTCCTTATGTTTTATTCTCGTCGAGCATACAAGAGGAACGGGATAATGAGTATGGCCGTAGTAAGAGTGATGGCCGTAAATTGTTGGAAGAATGGGCTGTGCGTAAAGGGGCATCTTTTACAGGAATGGTAGTTCCCAATGTTTTCGGTCCGTTTGGGAAGCCTAATTATAATTCGTTCATAGCCACGTTCGGGTATAAATTGACTCACGGTGACTCTCCCACGGTATTACAAGACAATGAGGTAAATTTGATTTATGTGGGCAGTTTATGCCGTCATATTTGTGATAAAATAAGGGAGATGGGAAGTCGCACCGCACCCTCGCTTGTCGAGCGAGACGATGTGGCCTGCGATTTCGAGATGAAGGTGAGTGAAGTTCTCGGTTTGTTTGAAAATTTCAAAAAATTGTATTTCGAGCAGGGAATTATTCCTCCTTTGAATAATATCCATGAAATGAATTTGTTTAATACATTTCGTAGCTATATTGATATGGAAAGCTATTTCCCGGTGAAATTGGTTCAACATACCGATGTACGAGGTAGTTTCGTCGAGACCGTAAAAATCGGGGTGGGTGGCCAAGTGAGTTTTTCTACCACCGCTCCCGGTGTTACAAGGGGAAATCATTATCACACTCGCAAGATGGAGCGGTTTGTAGTGATTAAGGGAAAAGCGAGAATTCAGCTCCGGAAGGTTGGAACAGACGAAGTACTGGATTATTATCTTAACGGGGAAGAACCGGCTTATGTGGATATGCCGGTGTGGTACACACATAATATATCGAATATCGGCGATGAGATTTTATATGCTCAGTTTTGGATAAACGAATGGTATGATCCTACCGATAGCGATACTTATTTCGAACCGGTAGTGAAAGACGAGTGAAAAATCAAAATATAGATTTATGAAGCGATTGAAAGTCCTTTCGGTAGTAGGGACAAGA
>ENA-ORNO01001144-ORNO01001144.1-human-gut-metagenome-genome-assembly--contig:-NODE-1144-length-13229-cov-2.673675_pt1 | contig 13229 bp, 7 predicted proteins | sample MGYA00242117_ERZ509026 | MGnify/ENA primary metagenome ERZ509026 (study PRJEB26280, sample SAMEA2338710) | human gut metagenome | biome: human gut; feature: human-associated habitat; material: faeces... | reverse complement strand
ACAAGGACATCCGAAAAACGGATGTCCTTAGTTTTTATATAAAATATTCGGTTATAAATTACTTGAAGTATTTTACGCCGCTTTCAAAAATCTGCTGGTCTTTTGCAAAAGGAACATTTTTATAAAGGTTTTCGCCCTTTCTCTCGCTGTGTCCCATTTTACCGAGAACTCTGCCGTCAGGTGATGTGATACCCTCAATTGCACAAACAGAACCGTTGAGGTTGAACTCAATGTCGCTGCTTGGGTTGCCGGCAAGGTCAACATACTGTGTTGCAATCTGACCGTTCTTTGCAAGTTCTTTTACAGTTTCAACATCAGCCATAAATCTGCCCTCACCGTGTGACACGGGAACAGCAAACACATCGCCTGCGTTGACATTTGCAAACCACGGTGACTTAACGGAAGTAACTCTTGTATAAGCCATATGTGAAATATGTCTGCCGATTGTGTTGAATGTGAGCGTCGGATCATTTGCTTTAAGCTCTCTGATTTCGCCGTAAGGAACAAGTCCGAGCTTGATAAGAGCCTGGAATCCGTTACAGATACCGAGCATAAGACCGTCACGATTCTTTAGAAGGTTGTTAACCTGCTCTGCAATTCTCGGGTTGCGGAATGTTGTTGCAATGAACTTACCTGAACCGTCAGGCTCGTCACCGCCTGAGAAACCGCCCGGAAGCATAATCATCTGTGACTTTGCAATGAGCTTTTCCATTTCGTCAATTGTTTCCTCGATATCGTTTGAAGAAAGGTTCTTGACGATAAGCATTTCAACATTTGCACCTGCTTTTTCAAATGCTCTTGCCGTATCAACCTCGCAGTTTGTACCCGGGAATACAGGGATAAATACAGTAGGCTTTGCAACCTTGATTGCAGGTGAAGATGTATTTCTCTCGCTGTAAAGCGGAACATCAACTTCGATTTCAGGCACTTCAGCCTTTGTCGGGAATACCTTTTCAAGCGGAGCAGTCCACTTTTCGAGTAGTGCGGAAAGTTCGATTTCCTTGCCGTTTACCGTAATCTTTGCATCGTTCGTAACAGTACCGAGGTCATAGTGAAGAACATCGTTTGAAAGCTCTGCACCGTCTGCAAGTTCGATAACAAGCGAACCCGAAAGCGGAGCGAAAAGCTCGTCATTTGTGAGTTCGTTTGCAAACTTAAAGCCAAAACCGTTACCGAAGCAAGCCTTACATACGCTTGCGGCAGTACCGCCCTCTTTAACAACCGATGCAGAAAGCACCTTGCCGTCCTCGCAGAGAGCATAAACAGCGTTGTACATTTCGATAAGCTTATCCCATACAGGCATAAGTGTTTCTTTATTTTCGGGAACGGGAACAAAGATAACCTTTGAACCTGCGTTCTTGAATTCTGTTGAAATTGTCTTTGATGCCTTTGTCATTGCAACGGCGAAACTTACGAGTGTAGGCGGAACATCAATATCCTCAAATGTACCCGACATACTGTCCTTACCGCCGATTGACGGAAGTCCGAGCTTGAGTTGAGCCTGCATAGCACCGAGGAGTGCTGCGGCAGGTTTACCCCAACGGGAAGGAACATCTTTAAGTCTTTCAAAATATTCCTGGAATGTAAGTCTTGCTGTCATCGGGTTTGCGCCGATTGCAAGCAGCTTTGAAAGCGACTCAACAACTGCATAAGCCGAGCCGTGGAACGGACTCCAGCGTGAAACGCCGGGAATATAGCCGTAACTCATTGCTGTTGCATCGTCTGTTTCGCCCTTCTCAAGCGGAATCTTTGCAGCCATAGCCTCCTGAGGAGTGAGCTGATTCTTACCGCCGAACGGCATAATTACCGTAGCCGCACCGATTGATGCGTCAAATCTTTCTGCAAGACCAATCTGTGAGCAAACTTCAAGTCTTGACATATTTTCAAGGAATGCCTCGTCAGCAGGCATATCTTTAAGCTTTGCGGGAGCAACCTTACGGTAGCAGCCTTCCCACTTCGGAGCCTCGATATAAGCCTTGGCAACCTGAGTAACACCGTTTGTGTTGAGGAACTCACGGCTGAGGTCAACGATTGTGTCGCCTCTCCAGTTCATTGTAAGACGAGGACTTTCGGTTACAACCGCAACGGCTGTAGCCTCAAGGTTTTCTTTTGATGCAAGTGAAATAAACTTGTCAACATCTTTTTTATCGAGAACAACAGCCATTCTTTCCTGACTTTCGGATATAGCAAGCTCCGTACCGTCAAGGCCGTCATATTTCTTTGTTACCTTGTCGAGGTCAACCGTAAGACCGTCGGCAAGTTCACCGATAGCAACGCAAACACCGCCTGCACCGAAGTCGTTACATCTCTTGATGAGCTTTGCAGTTTCGGGGTTGCGGAACAAACGCTGAATTTTTCTTTCTGTCGGAGGATTACCCTTCTGAACCTCTGCACCACAATCCTCAATAGACTTCTCTGTATGAACCTTAGATGAACCTGTAGCTCCGCCACAGCCATCTCGTCCTGTTCTTCCACCAAGAAGAATAATGATATCTCCCGGATCAGAATTCTCTCTCTTAACTGCACTTCTTGGAGCTGCTGCTATAACTGCACCAATCTCCATTCTCTTAGCAACATAATCAGGATGGTAGATTTCCTTAACATATCCTGTAGCAAGTCCAATCTGGTTACCATAAGAGCTGTATCCGTGAGCAGCACCTGTAACAAGCTTTCTCTGTGGAAGCTTTCCGTGAATTGTCTCTGATACCGGAACAGTAGGATCTGCTGCACCTGTAATTCTCATTGCCTGATATACATATGTACGTCCTGACAATGGATCTCTTATAGCACCACCAAGACAAGTTGCTGCGCCACCAAATGGCTCAATCTCTGTTGGATGGTTATGTGTCTCATTCTTGAAATTAACAAGCCATTCCTCTGTCTTTCCATCAATCTCAACCGGAACAACAATTGAGCAGGCATTAATCTCATCAGATTCTTCCTGATCAGCTAACTTGCCCTCAGCCTTTAACTTCTTAGCACCCATAAGTGCAAGGTCCATAAGGCATACGAACTTGTCCTTACGGTCCTTATATATTTCTGCTCTGTCTGAAAGATACTTGTTATATGTAGCCTCCATAGGAGTTCTATAAAATCCGTCCTTAAACTTAACATCTGTAAGCTCTGTTGCAAATGTTGTGTGACGGCAATGATCTGACCAGTATGTATCAAGTACTCTGATTTCAGTCATAGAAGGATCACGCTTCTCAACACTAGCAAAATGCTCCTGAATGAACTTAAAATCCTTAAATGTCATGGCAAGTCCTAAAGAATCATATAATTCCTTTAACTTATCCTCTGGCATATCCTTGAATCCGTCAAAATAAATAACATCAGCAGGAGTCTTGAACTCAGTAACTAAAGTTTCTGGAATATCCTCTGCTGCCTGTCTTGAATCAACAGGGTTAATGCAGTGTTCCTTAATCCTGTTCTTCTCCTCATCAGTAACAGTTCCTGTCAATACATAAGTTACAGCAGTCTTGATAACTGGTGTCTCATTCTCATTAAAGAACTTAACACACTGTTCTGCAGAATCAGCTCTCTGGTCGAACTGTCCTGGAAGATACTCTACAGAGAACACGAAATCATCCTTTCCTGCTGGAAATGTTCCCTCATAAACATCATCTACCGGTGGCTCAGAAAAAACAGTAGTAAGTGCTTTCTTATATGTTTCTTCTGAAAGATTCTCAATATCATAACGGATAAGAACTCTTACATCTGTAATAGTCTTTATTCCAAGATAGCCTCCTATCTCCTCAAGTAATTCTTTCGCATTAACTGCAAATGGTTTCTTTTTCTCGACAAAAACTCTCTTTACGCCGCTCATATCTTCCTCCTGAGATTAGTTATATTAATTATTAATATTTAATCATTGTATCACAATAAAACATATTTTCAAACAACTATTCATGCATTCTTCTTATTATCTTGTAAACAACCTGATTACCCATTACGGTAGGACCTGTATGTGCAAAGAAAACAATACCGTCTGTCTGTGATATTATCTCACTCTTAACAGTACCCTCGCATGGATCAAGAATCTGTGCTATAAGCTCACCATGATATACAGGGTCACCCGGCTCTTTAAGTCTCTTGTAGAATCCTGCATCATAAGTCTTGACTGCCATAAGGTCAAACTCGTTAATAACACTTGCAATATATCCACTGTGATTGTTGTACTTAAGAATACCCATTCTGGTTAAAAACCTGAGAACAGATGACACAGCCTGTCTTGCAGACTTCTCATCAATCATATCTGTGCTGTTAGTATATATTGAAAATGCATTAGTACCATTCATCTGCCAGTTATAATTAAGTGTCACTGTATCCATTGGCTTCGGCTTTCTAATAACAACATACTGAAGTCCGAACAGATTGGCAAGACTCGCACTCTGGAATCCCGTATCCATCATCTTTACATGAGGAATAAAATCACCAGGCATATAAAAGCTTGCAAAATGTATGCCATAACTGTAACCTTTAATTCTGTCAAAAAGTGTTCCTGCTATCTGCTTGGTTGTATCTCCATTAACATCCCCAGGAAATGCTCTGTTAATATCAGAATTATCTGTAGGCCAGAATCTCTTTCCAACATTCATGGAAAATCTGTTAACAGATGGGATAACAAGAATCTCATGATTGTGCGATATTGCACCATGAGCCTCGAGCTCTTTAAGTGCCTTAACAAGCTGCGAACATATATACAGCTGCTGTATCTCATTACCTCTTAATGCACCAACAATACATGCCGACTTCTCACCACCTCCGAATCTATAGCCTTCTATCTGATAATCTTCTCTATATATACCCTTTAACGAATAAATAATCTCTTTCTTCATTATCTGCCACCATAAACTCTTGCTATAAGAGCCCCCTTATGCACTACCGGATTCTCTCTTAATGTAAATATAATTCCATCTGTAGGTGATTCAATTCTCTGGATTATCCTTCCCTCAATAGGTTCGATAATATCTCCTATATGCGTTCCAATTCCAATCCTTCCCATAGAATCAACTGCTGATACGAATATTCCGCTTTCCTTAGCAGTAAGAAATGTAACTTCACCTTCTGTAGAGATAATAGGGTCATTAACATCCTTTGGCTCATCATCCCATATTCCCATATGCGACATAAGGTTAAATATACCATCAACAATATCCCTGCAGTACTTAGGTGTAATTCTGTTCCCAACTCCCATCTCTGTAACAAGAGTAGGCACACCAAGATGATTAAGACTGTATGCAAGAGTTGCATCAAGTACAGTAATAGATGAATATATCCATACAAACTGTGCATTCATCATCTTCGCATATGGAAGCAGCTTTTCCTGCGTATCATCATTAATTCTTACCTGTGGCATCTCATTTACAAATATATTACTTGAATGGATATCAATACACAGATCACTTCCAATAATATCTTCAATAATGCCTGCTGCCACATATTCAGCCATAGCGCCATTATTATCACCAGGGAAAACCCTATTCATATCAAGATCAAACATAGGAATTCCTCTTGAACCTGTATCAATACCAAGAGGGTTAATATCAGGATAAATGTCAACAATTCCTTTAAGCTTATCCTTTTCTCTCTCAATTCTTCTTATAATCTCATAACATATAAGCTGACCATCAAGCTCATCGCCATGAGTACCTGTAACAATTGATATTCTTGGTGTGCTGTGATTCTCATCTTTATTCATAAGTCTGTTCTTCCTGACTACCAGTCTTTCATGAACCGGAAGCTCAACAGAAACAACTTCTTCTATCATATCATTCTCCCATTATTCCCCGGATTATCAATATCCGGACCTTATTAATATCTATCTGAATTTTATCACACCTGAAATGTGTCTACAAGTCTTGTTCGTTCCAGAAATCGCGTATACATCTGTCTGCATTGCCAAGTGTCACCGGATATATCCTGTTCCACTCCCTAGGATACATGCTCTCATATTCACCAGTCATGAATCTGTCATCCAGAAGCGCAATCACACCCTTATCCGTATCCGTCCTTATAACCCTTCCTGCTGCCTGAAGCACCTTATTCATTCCCGGAATAACATAAGCATAAGAATATCCATTTTTGCCAAACTCATCAAAATAATCCCTTAAAATGTTACGCTCCCTGCACACCATCGGAATCCCAGTTCCGACAATAACAGCACCTATAAGGCTCTCATCCTTTAAGTCAATTCCTTCGGAAAATATTCCTCCAAGCACACAGAAACCTGCAAGCGAAGCACCCTCCGGCAGTTCCTCGTAAAATGCTGATAAGAAGTTCTCCTTGTCAGCCTCTTTCATAAAACGTCCCTGCACAAGCACATTTATACACTGCTCTGGTAAAAATGTATCTTCTCCACCACATTCGGTCACATTAACACCACTTTTCCACCTGAAGCACTCAAGAACACTCTCCATGTAAGAATATGACGGAAAGAACACCATATATCTGCCGCTTCTGCCAGAAATCATATGCATAATATAATCGTGTACCTTGGCATATTCCCTTACATTTCTTCTTGTATAACGGCTTGTCACATCAGTGGCCACGACAATTCTCTTATTATCAGGTTCAAAAGATGAATGTGCATACACTGCTCTATCCGACACATCACCAGAAAGCATTTCCTTAAAATAATTGACCGGAAGCAGCGTTGCTGAGAAGAATACCGTACTTCTGCCCTGTGAAAGTCTCTCACTTATGTTGCCTGACGGGTCAACACAGTACAGATGAACAAGAAAGTTTCCATCGTTATCATGCTCATTATAGTAGACATATTTTTCATCAGCACAGTCATACATATTAAGAAAATGTCTCACTGCAAAGAAAAACTCGAGCAGCTCATTAGTCACAGGCTCACCCTTATGCCTCTCCATGAACTTCTGCATAAGTCCCATCACACGCTCAAGACTGGCTGGAAATGTGCCAAGACCGCTCACAACCATGAATGTATCACACTGTCTTTTATATTCGAGCAACTGCTTGTTACATCTGTCAAGTGCACCTGCAAGTCGCTTGTCCATCTCCTTGACAAGCTTCTTAGCCGCAAGAAAATCTTCTTTTTTCAACACTGCGCTGTACATTTCTCTTGCTCTGTCCACAAGGTTATGTGCTTCATCCACAAGAAACACATAATCACCCTTCGCACCATTGCCAAAATACCGCTTAAGCGACGCATCCGGGTCAAATACATAATTATAATCACATATAATTCCATCACACCAGTACGAAACATCAAGTGACATCTCAAACGGGCAGACCTTATGCCTGTTGGCATATTCCATGACATTATCCCTTACAATAACCATCTGGCTCGTTATTATGTCATACACAGCATCATTAATCCTGTCAAAATGTCCCTTGGCATACGGACATGCAACAGGGTTACAGTTACGCTCATCAAGTGGACATATTTTGTCCTTCGCTGTAAGAGTAACAGTTCTCATATGAAGCCCGCTATCCCTCAGAATAGCATAAGTATCCTCTGCAACAGTTCTCGTTATCGTCTTGGATGTCAGGTAAAATATCTTGTCTGCCATCTGCTGTCCTAACGCCTGCACAGCCGGGAACACAGTAGACAACGTCTTTCCGACACCTGTAGGTGCCTGAATATATAGATTGGCATTATCTTCAATAGCCCTGTATACACTCACGCACAGATTCTTCTGTCCCTCCCTGTATTCATAAGGAAACTTAAGTTCTCTGATTGATTCCGTCCTTTTTAGTCTTTCATCAAATGTATAATCAGTCCATCTCTTAAATCCTGTAATCAGCTTATTAAACCACTCTTCAATACGTTCAAATGTGTACTCTTCCAGAAACTTGTTGATTGTCTCAGGCTCTGGTGTAACGTAAGTCATCTGAATCCCAATCTTTGTCAGTTTCTTCTGGCTTGCATATATATAACCATATACCAGTGCCTGGGCTTTATGCACATAGACCGGTTCTTTCAGCAGAGAAACATCTGTCTGCATAGTCTTTATCTCATCAATTATTGCATCGCTCTCCGGCTCTTTATTGCCATCCTCGTCATAATTAATATCTGCAATAATACCGTCAGCCCTGCCTTCAACCTGTAATACATACTCAATTTCCAAATCAGATACAAGCGGTATCTCAATCTTTAAAGGCACTTCCGCATGATACATAGTTCCCATGCTGTGCTGGATTTTTCTGTGAATCCTTGCACCCTCCTGCATGATTTTTACATCATTGCTGCCTGTATTCCTGTTGTCAATATCACCTTCTGCGCACATGAATTCCACAAGATTTCTTACAGATATTCGAAAGCAGTTTCCATTTACAGAGTACATACTATCTCCATTCAATAATGTTCTTCAATATCGTATATATAAGCATTGCCTGTCTTTCCGACTCTTTTCACCTGTTCCATGTAATTAAGCATTGCAAGTACGCTGGCAGCAGTCTGCCTGTCAATATGAGCCGCATTTGCAAAATCTGCTGAAGTAAAGTTATTCTCAAGCCCATCTGGTACAAACTGCATATAATCCTGTGGACAATCTAACTCTATAACCTTTCTTATTCCAACCGGAATACGGTCATAACGCACACTTCCGCGCTTTTTATCGTAACTCCAGCCATTAAGGAGCTTATACTCCTCCATATCAATCAGAAGCAGCGTAACCTTAAGATTCGGATTTTTTAAAAATGCTTTAATCTTATACAGCTCAAACATCGCGTCATACATGGAACACCGCTTCGGAGACTTTCTTCTTGAAGTAATATCCCCAGTCTCCGGCTCTATCCAGCTTAAATACTTCTCATAAGGCATAGGGTACACAACTCTTACCTGATATTCATTTAAGAATACCGACAGCTTATCCCTTAACTTATTAAGCTGTCTTGTCTGAATCTCAATTATCCCATGCTCGTTATATATATCTGCAAAATAACCGTCTATTGCAACCTCATGATTATCTTCATCTGGTTCATAATACATTTTTAATACTGCATGCAGTGTCTTTTCCGATAAAGTGCCTATCCCCTTGTCATTGTGGCTCTTGCCGATTATCTTTTCCTTCGCTTCATCGAAAGCCCGGCTGTCTATATATTCTATTGGTTCATTGGAAGATTTCTTCTTCGGCATGGCTTATTCCTCATCACAACATATGTTCTATCATGTTATCAAGTATCTTACGATTGTCCGAAAAAATCAACCCTATGTAACAAATGCCCTGATATATTATAAAAATCCATTCTATAACCATCAGGGCATTAAGCATTTATTTACTTATCTTCGTCATCAATATCAAACAACTTTAATTCTTCAACATCATTCTTGCCGGATTTGTCATCACCGTAAGATTTGTATAGTGAATCTTCTTCGTCAAAACCAGTATCCGCATCGAAGCCAGCGTCCTCGTCATCCTCACTGTCTTCATCATACTCTTCTATCTCTTTCTCGGTATACTCATCAAGGTCAACTCCGTCTTTAGAAGCCATATTAAATACCTTCTTAACCTTAGAAAGCTTAGCAGCCAGTATAATTGTGACAATGATAAACGCTACGATTATCACGCCAAGTATTGTAATTATTGTAAGCCAGAACCTGTTACCGCCAAATGTCTTATTATTATCAGCTTTGACAACTGTATCAGCATTTGTTGTCTTAACAACAGAATATGCCTGTATAGTTCCATCACTTACTCTGTATCTGAACCAGCCTTTCTCGCCAAGTGAGCTTACTCCGTAGAACAGGCAGTACTGTCTGTCGGCATCCATAAGCACCTGTACCTCTTTACCGTTCATGGTAAACTTGGTAAGAGCATAGCCAGCCGGTTTCTCTAGCGAGTTCGTTATAGGCAGAACAACATATGTTATCTCTGGTTCTGCAACAGTATTGTATGGTGAAAATGTTTTCGCAGTCTCATCATAGATGTAGAACCCGCCTTTTCCATCTTCACTTTCAAGATACATAAGGATAAGACCTGTCTTTATGCCTTTAACCGCATTTATCTTCTGACCATTATAATCATAGTCAATCTCCTGATATCCATCTGGAATTGTGATTCCTGAATAATCCTTTACAACCGAATATTTCTTTCCATCTATTGTAACTGTTCCATCGTCATTAACAGTCTGGGTTGATGTCTCAGTAACCTCTTCTGTCTTTGACTCAGCCTCTGTTGTTGCTTCCTGACCATCCTCAAGTCTTGTTGTATATATTATATATTTCTTAACTGAACCATCTTCTGCAGTAACAGTAATTGTTGTTGTATTACTTCCCGGGTCCATTCTTCTACCGCTTATGCTTATCTTGGCAGCACTGTCATTAGCGGCAGCACTTACAACAAGCTCTGTAACATCAGCATCAACAGTTGCATTGTATGTTGTCCTGTCTGGTGAAAATGCTGGTGAAAGCGTTCCCGGACTTATCTGCAGAGACTTTAATGTGTTGTCTGAGGAATAGCTGGCTGGAGCACGACCGGTTACCTTTCCTGATGAGGAACTGCTGACTGTTGCACGTTCACCATTAACAGATATCTTTGCATCACCTGCAACACTAAGCGTCGTTGTTCCTGCTGCAATAACTTCAAACTGCATAGATATAGATTCATTTGAGCCATATGCTGATGCATCAAGAAGTGCAAATGATACAACACCAGTATTACCTGCACCTACAGGTTTTATAATTGAATTATCATATGACACTGGAACAGAGGCTACATCAATAACATCAGATGCAGATATAGTAACCGTTACCGTTATCGTACTTCCAACTGTTCCGCTTGCTGAACTTATAGATATAGAAGCCTGCTCGTCAGCCTTAGCATAATACACAGGAATCAATGCAATGCACATTGCCAGTACACCTATAAAAGCAAGTAATTTTTTTATCTTATTCATAGTCATCCTTTCAAACAATAATTATTGATTAATGCTTCCTATTCCAAGAATATATCTCTTAACCTTTGCAAAATCAAACAAATCAATCTCTCCGTCGCCATTGACATCCCCATATATAACAATCTCATATCTGCTTACTTCTTCGCCAGAAGAATTATATGTTATAAGGATATCTCCAGTACCGACTAATCCATCTTTCTCATTGCCATTCTTATTAAGTATCTTGGAATAAGCACCATTATAATTATCAATCTTATCAAGCACATCTTGTACATAATCTGATACAGTTAAACCACTTATGTATTTTTCATCTTCATCAACTGATAATGTTGTTGAAAATCCTGGATAAGCAACATCCGGTTCTGGATCCGGTTCCGGTTTTGGATCAGGTTCTTTATCCTGTCTTACAACAGTTATAGTATAGTCCTGATTATCGCCATTAGCTGCCGTAACAGTAATTGTAATATCATTACTTCCAACTGAAAGATCATGATATCCCAGTCCGCTTACATCTGCTGAAGAATCAAGTGCCGAACCGCCAACATATACAGATGAAGTATCATAATCAACTATAAGACTATACTCTGTTGTATACAGACTAAATGTTGGTGTTAGTGAATAGCCTTCAACATATAAGTCAGATAATCTGTTATTAGGGCTGCCGTCTCCTGTCGGAATTTCACATACATTTTCAGGCATATTCTCATATACAGGTATTCTGAATATAAATGCTATATTGTTCTTATTACTGTCGCTATACCCCTGTGCGCTCTTAACTGATTCACTTCTTGGAGCAAGTACATTGGTCATATACTGATGACCTCTTCCAGTCATATCAAACTTTTCATAATAAAGAGTATTCTGACCTCTGTTTATATAACTTTTTCCAAGATATATTGCTCCACCAATAATAGATTTCATTCTTGTATTCCAAGGTCTTAATGTCTCATCATCATTTCTTGAAGCATATTTAAGTCCATTCTGGACTGCTGTCAATCCTCCACTAGCATATGCCCCTATATTGTAATAATTATAATAACCCCAGTAGTAGCCAGACTGTGTTCCTGATATGCTGCTTCCATATCCACTGTTACCCTGCTCCTGTAATATTCTTGAAGCAAGATGATATGGGCTTACCCCTGATTCCTGTCCTGCAAGCAGCAGACCGGTTATATATGTATAATTTCTTCCATCATATCTCAGGTCATGGCTTGAATTTTCCATAAATGTACCATCAACCATACTCTCAAGGCCTCTCTCATCCTGTAATGAACTGTCAAATGAAAGATTTTCAAACATAAATATATTATCTGCATTAAGGAAGTTTCTAGGGTCAAGTGCATATTCAACAAGTGCAGATGATGCCTGAACCCAGCCACCTGAATCAAGCTGTGTATACTGTCCTGATTCCCAGTCATAGCAGCCATCAGCAACCGATTTCCATGATGACTTTGCTGAACCATATGTAAGGCTTCGGCCAATCACATTCTGGTTTTCCAGAACATCAGACCAGTCTTTTCCATTATGGTCCGCCACAAACACCCAGTTAGGATACTGCGCATGAAGCTGTCTTAAACCATCCTTATAACTATCCGGGAACCCCTGCGAATCAAGGTATTCCTCAAAATCCGCATCCGGCTCATAATCACTTCTTTTATCAACAGTTATGTAGCCACCATATATATAGCCTCTTTCATAACTGCCATTAAGATAAAAACCTATGCCATACCATGTGTCGCCGTCATCGTCAGTTGTCTCTTCGTATATATCAAACTTAAAGCCACCATCCACCTTGGTAATGACTGAACCACTGACTGGTGATGTCCTTATACGAAGATCTGTAACATCATAATTAACATGGCCCTGACCAATGGACTCTTCCGCCTTAGTATTAAGTACAGAAATAACCGTAAGACATGTCAGCACAAGCATACATAACATGACACCAATTGCGGCTATTCTTTTTGCACTACATTTGTATCCTGATTTCATGTAATCACCTGACTCCTGAATGTATCGTATTAACTAGTTTCTTCCAAATTCTGAAAGCTTTAAGCCCTCATTTCTCTCAAGTACCATATTGACAGACCAGCTATTGGCAAATACCAGAAGCGGATTGCCCTTAAGGTCTTTAATCTTCTTCATATCTGATGTACCGACAATTCTGTTCACATCAATTTCCTCAGGATTCTCTATCCAGCGTATATGCTCGTATGGAAGCGGCTCAAGTCTGATATCAACACCGTACTCGTTCTTAAGACGGTATTCAAGAACTTCAAACTGAAGGACACCGACAACTCCAACGATAATCTCTTCCATTCCTGTATTGAACTCCTGGAAAATCTGAATTGCACCTTCCT
>ENA-ORNO01001128-ORNO01001128.1-human-gut-metagenome-genome-assembly--contig:-NODE-1128-length-13414-cov-2.524964_pt1 | contig 13414 bp, 7 predicted proteins | sample MGYA00242117_ERZ509026 | MGnify/ENA primary metagenome ERZ509026 (study PRJEB26280, sample SAMEA2338710) | human gut metagenome | biome: human gut; feature: human-associated habitat; material: faeces... | reverse complement strand
TTCCAAGTTCTTCTATATTCTCTCTCGTCAATTCCATGATCGTCCGGATCTGGTCTGCCGATACCACATTCTCACTTTTCTTGATGTCACCATTTTTATCAAGTTTTACCGGAAGTGACTGATTGCAGGTATGATCCATCTTCTGTATCACGGCAGGTGATTCATTGACAAATCCCTGCAGCTTCATTTTCTCCATTCTCTCAGCGTCTAATTTCTCCTGATCCGAGAATTCCGGCTGCTCTGTATCGGTATCAATCTCCGAAGATTCAATCTCGATCACCGGATCATCAAAGCTGTAATATAATAAACCGGCGATCTGAATATTCTTATCGGGATAGATCATTTTTTCAATCTCATATGCGATCGCAGAATAGGTCACAAGCTGAAGCTGTTCTCCATTCAGTATCTCCTCCAGACTGAGTTTTCTGGCAGATGATTTGTAGTCGATCACCTTGATATAAACGGTTCCATCCTCTTCTTCCACATCCACACGGTCGATCTTACCATTGATGCTCATCTGGATCTGATTTGGAAGCTCAAACAGATAGGAACCCACTTCATCCTTTGCGGAATCAAAGGTCTTTTCCAGCATTCCAGGCTTCATGCTGCCAAGTCTTATATGCTTCTGTAACATACCGGCGGATGTCTGTGCCATACGTTCGATCATCTGAAGCATGTAGGCATTTCTTGCATTATCTTCAAAGAAATCTCCTGCCGATTCCTCCGCTGCACGATTTACAAGCTCCGTGACCATCAGCATTCTTTCATCTTCCGGAAAATTCTCCCAGTCATTATTTCTGGTGTCTCTTACCTGCTTAAACAGTCCTTCCATTACACTGTGAAGGATAACTCCGACATTTCTGACATCGACCTGATACATTTCCCGCTCTTTTAGACGCAGACCATATTTTAAGAAATATGCAAATCCGCATCTGGCATATAATTCAAGCTTCGATACTGATGCATGCAGATATCTGCCATATAACAGGGCGATCGTCTCCGGTGGAAGCTGTTCTGCCACGTTTCTGTATGTTCTGCCTTTATAAATGGCTGTCAATTCTCCGGCAAATCCCTTTTCTGTCAAGATTCTTGTCAGTATCCGGCTCTCTGCATCTTCGCTATCCTCTGCACGGAGAATCCGTCTTAATGAACGGTTGACGGTATCCGGCATACAGGAAGCAGCATCATACTCTTCTGCCTGAAGGGACGGAAAAATGCTGCTGATCCTTCCAAGCAGATAAGACGGACGCATGCTTTCAAGTGATGCGCTTAATTTATGATACGATATATACAGATAATCGGATGGTTTCGTCAGTATCGTATAAATATAAAACTGCTCGATATAGCTGTTCTGTTTGTCGGATGGAGCAAGCTCCAGGCCGCAGTTTGACAAAATATCCCGGTCTCTGTCACTTAGGATTCTTCCCTTTTTCGGTGCTTTTGGCACGATTCCATCATTGACCGATGTAAAGAATAACACCTTTATATGATTTAATCTTGACCTTGTGATATCTCCGATCAACACCCGGTCAACCGTAGGCGGTACAACACCGACTTCAATATCTGAAAGTCCGGTATCCACGATCTCATAGAACTCTTTCACGCTCATCTTTGTATCGCCTAAGAGTTCCGCTATCTTATCAAATAACCGGACCGTTTTCTCAAAGATCTGGCCATAGGCATCTCCTTCATTGATCCGGTTTTCTTCGTATAATTCATTCTTTCTGGCTTCTAACTTCTCATACATATGGATCTGAAGCAGAAAGTCATAAAGGGCTTCCACATAATCTTTTGTGGCTGCCTTTTTATCTGCAAAGACCTTACGGATATCCCCAAACATCTTCATAAATGCCTGACGGATCTCTTCTACATTTACCGGAGAGGTCTTCTCATAGTTTTCAGATACTGCCCGGTTCCATCTGCTGTAGCCACGGACACCACGCTTTAATGCATAATTTTCCAGAAGCTCTATATCCTCAAAGGACAGATCTGTCATACCCGCTTTTAAGAACCGGAACACACTGTCATAGGAGAAATCATCTGCCAGAACTGCCAGTACACTTCGGATCGTTTCCGCACATGGATTTGCTTTCAGGCAGGCATTTGCATCGATAAATACAGGGATTTCATATTCATCCATCACCCGTTCATAGATGTGGGATGCCTGTTCCAGATCTCCCGCTACAATCGCGATATCCTTATAACGGTATCCTTTCTCCCGCACGAGCCTCCTTATCGTAGATGCGACAAATACGATCTCATCCTGCGCATCTCCTGTCGCTGTCAGATGGATCCGCTCTAATGGCTGCTTCCATTTCTGATACGGACTACGGAACAAATTCCGCTCCAGAAAAAACAGTTCCCGGTTCTCCCCCAGACGATAGTTGATTGTTCCAGGCAGAACGACCGGAGACTCGATCTCCACACCAGCGGCTGCCGCTTCTGTTAATTTCTTTATCGTAGTCTTTGTCAGATAGAATAATTCGTAGTCTTTTATATGCTCATACTTCTGATCTCTGTCATCTAATGTAAAGGAAAAGGTCAGATCCTCCGCACAGGTCATCAACTTCTCAACAAGTTCAAGCTGTACCGGCGTAAATCCGGTAAACCCATCAAAATACAGAGAACTGCCGCACACAAGCTTAGACTGGCCAACATGTCTGGTCAACAGTTCCACCAACTGTTCTGCTACAATATAGCGTTCACCTGCAAATGCTTCAAATTCTTCGTAAATGTGTCTGATATCCTGCATTTTACCTGCAACAACGCTGTCCTCCGGAATCTGCTCCATGATCTCATCGATCATATCCTGCTTGATATTATACTGGAAGATCTCCGACATCATGGATTTCATCTCGTCTACAAACCCAAGCTTGTCATAATAGCTTCCATATACGTGTAAAGTGTCCTGCTGTTCACATAAGATTTTCTTGATCAGCATACTTTTTCCAAAGTCTTCCAGCACCTGTCCGGTGCTGATCCCCAGTTCATCAAATACACGATATGCCAGCCGGTTCATGCCGATCGCATCAATGTTCATCATGCCTCCGGCCGGATGCATTGTGACCAGCTCTCTGTGCTTCCATCGTATACTGTTCCGGCACGATCAGATAAAAATTCCGCTCCGGTTCTTTTATCGATGCCTGAATGATTTCATTGTAAATCTGTCTGGATTTTCCTGATCCGGATGCTCCAAGTAAGAATCGAACTGACATAACGGTCTCCTTTCACTCATCTGTCAAGCAATACTCTTTTTCTGACTCTCTCTTTGCTAAGCCATATTTACTTCAATATTGTTTTACTAACCATCTGTTCTTTGGTTATATTTTGTTTTCTCCGTGAATACAATATAGTAATAATAAATGAGGGGAATATTTATATGGCATCCACAAAGCTTATCGTTTTAAAATCTAAAGAAATCATATACACGGTTATTTTTCTCGGACTTGTCGCCCTGTTTATCATCATACTGACGATCATGTTCAAAAAACCTGCCACCGTTTCAGAAACTGCTTCTTCGAATACCGCTTCCGAAACAACGGAGCCTTCTTATAACCCCGGTACATATGATTCTACTATCACGCTTGGCGAATCTACTCTGTCTGTTATGGTTACGGTTGATGAACATTCTATCCGGGATGTTGCGCTCTCCAACCTGGACGAAAGTGTCACCACCATGTATCCGCTCCTGTCGTCTTCTTTAGAGGCGATCAACACCGACCTGCAGTATGTGTCATCCGTTGACGACCTCACCGTTTCCGGCGATACCAAGTATACCTCAATGCTGCTGATCAACGCCATCAAAGAGGCGCTTGCCAAGGCTGTGGCTCAATGATGCCACCGTACGATATATGCCTTGTTACCGTACAATCACCTGAATAGTATGCTCCTTATTTCGCAGAACGCTCTCGCTCTATCCTCGGCGTAACGGTACATAGGACAGCAAACTACGCTGTCCAAGTACCGACGCTCGGACAGGTCTGCTACATAAGGACATTCTACTCAGGTGATTTGTGCTTCTATACCAAGATGCGTTATATAACATTTCTGTATGTCAGTTTTTTGTACACTAGCACACTATTGTCCCAGCCTTGGCTGCGCTGCCCTTCAATCATAAATCGCATAGCCAAATATTTCTTTATATGCTTACCACAATATAGAAGGATGATAGGTGTAGCCGGTACGCAGCTTTGATATCAAAGACAGAGAATGTGTGTAGATATTTTTATTTGACGGCCTTTTCTCACGTCGGTACTTAACGAATCGCATAAGCGATGAGTTTAGAACCGCTACGTGAGAATAGAGTGAAAACGCCCGGAAAATAAAAGATATCTACATCACATTCTCGTCCTTATACCATAACGTAAAGGCTAGCGTCTAATGCTTGGTTACGATGTCGTTCCGGTCTTTGTAGATGCTGTTTGATGGCACATAACCTCTGACACGGGACAATGGGTAGATGTTTGAATGTGAGCCGATCACGGTGCCCGGATTTAAAACGCTGTTACAACCAACCTCTACATAGTCACCAAGCATTGCACCAAATTTCTTCATACCGGTTGCAATATCGAAGTCCGCGCCTTTGACATGCACCAGTGTTTTGTCTGACTTGACATTAGAGGTAATGCTGCCTGCTCCCATATGAGAATGGAAGCCAAGGATCGAATCACCTACATAGTTATAATGTGGAACCTGCACATTATTAAAGATAATGACATTCTTTAACTCTGTGGAGTTACCAACAACGCAGTTATCTCCCACTAAAGCACTTCCACGGATAAATGCACACTGTCTGACCTCTGTATCTTTTCCAATAATACATGGGCCTGCGATATAGGCAGAATCAAATACTGTTGCTGATTTATGAATCCAGATATTTTCACCATGTTTTTCATACTCTTCCGGATCTAAGCTGTTTCCAAGTTCAATGATAAAGTCCTTGATCTTCGGAAGCGCTTCCCACGGATATGTAACGCTTTCAAGCAATGGCTTTGCTGCTGTCTCTGTCAGATCATATAATTCTTTGATCGTTACCTGTTTTACTGTTTCATTATTCATTTTCTTATACCTCACTATCTTTTTCAGAATTTAATAGAAAACAATCATTCGCCCGCAAAGGACAATTTTTATCTAAAAAACAATCATTTATCCACAAAGAATAATTCTTTTCTAAAAAGCAATCATCTATCCACAAAGGATAATTCTTTCTATTAAGCAACTATGTTCAAGGTTATTTTTTATAATATACCCTTGTTCTGTCAAATACTGTTGTAATCTGGTTCTGATTGCTGATTCCCTTTACCAGATTTGTATATTTGATCACAAAGGTGTTCATCTTGTCTGTATATTCTTCTTTCGTGATCGAACCATCAGCGACACCACACAAGCCTTTTTCCCAGCTTGCCGTCAGATCCGCCCGAAGCAGTCCGTTGATTGAATAATAAACAACATCATAAATAATCTCGCCAAGAAATGTTGGTGTTACGATCTGCGTTTTCTTATTCAGCGCAATGTATTTATTATTTACAAGCTTGGTGATGATTCCATCTCTGGTCGCACTGGTTCCGATACCTGCGCCCTTGATCTGCTCACGAAGCTCCTCGTCCTCGATAAACTGTCCGGCATTTTCCATCGTCAGGATAAGCGTACCGGAATTGTAGCGTTTCGGGGGTGACGTCTCACCCTCTTTGATCTCGAATTTGTCAAGTGAAAGAATATCTCCCTTTTTCAAATGTCCGATCGTCTCGATGAATTCCGGGCTGTACTTTGTATCATCCTTTTTCCTTGCAAAGCGGTTCGTGGCAACCTTCAGGTAACCTTCTTTTAACATATATTTGAAATTGGCAAATAAGAATTCATCCTGCTTTGCCAGTGTCATTGAAAGCTTCTGATATTCTGCTGCCGGATAAAAGATGCTTAAGAACCGTCTGCAAATAATCTCATACACATTTGCCGCGATCTCAGACAATCCCCTTAACGCACCCATGCCCTGTCCGGTCGGAATGATCGCATAATGGTCTGTGATCTGTTTATCATTTACATACTTGGTCTTTGCGATCGTCTTATAGATTCCCATGTTAAGAACCTCATCGGCATAGGCAGCCATCGGCGTATAGCGTTTCAGGCCGGATATGTTCTTATAAATTTCCTTTGCCACAGCCGTTGACAACACTCTGGCATCCGTTCTCGGATATGTCACCAGCTTCTTCTCGTATAACTCCTGCACGATCTTTAAGGTGTCGGACGGACTGATCTTAAAGAGGGAAGAACAGTCATTCTGCAACTCGGCAAGGTTATACAGCATTGGCGGAGCCTTCTTTTCTTTCTTCTTCTCACTTGCAACAAGCGTGGCTTCCATTCCATTTGCCGACAGCTTTTTTACCAGATCTTCTGCATCCTTCTTCTGCTTGAAACCATTTTCTTTATACAGAAGCGGTGAATTAAAATACGGTGTATCCTTTACTGCTTTCCATTCTGCCTCAAATGTCTGCCCGGCAACATTTACCGTACCAACAACACGGTAAAATGGTGTCTTTACAAATTCACGGATCTCCCGTTCCCGCTTCACGATAATGCCAAGTACACAAGTCATAACACGTCCAACCGCAATCACACATTTGTCCAGTTTCAGATAATTTCTTATCACATAGCTGTATTTTAACGATAAAGCTCTGGAGAAATTAATACCCATCAGATAATCTTCTTTTGCACGAAGATATGCGGCATCACTAAGCGAATCATATTCTGAAAGCGGCTTGGCTTCCCGGATCCCACGCAGGATCTCTTCCTCTGTCTGGGAGTCGATCCAGACTCTCCGCTTCTCTTTATTTCCAACCTTTGCCATCTGATCCACCAGACGATAGATGTATTCTCCCTCACGTCCTGAGTCGGTGCAGACATAGATACAGCCTACATCATCCCGGTTCAACAGCCCTGCTACGATCTTGAACTGCTTGCTGACATCCGGTATCACTTCATATTTGAATTCTGTCGGAATAAAAGGAATCGTAGCCAGATCCCATTTTCTTAATTTCTCGTCATAGGCATCCGGATAGCTCATCGTGATCAGATGTCCCACACACCAGGTCACAACAGAATCTTCCGATTCCAGATAGCCCGCTCCGGCATTTCCTTTTACACCAAGCACATCTGCAAACTGCCTTGCAACACTTGGTTTTTCTGCTATATATAAGTTCTTCAAATCAAACTCCTGATTCTTTTATATTTGATCAATATTACACATCACATCTTTTTATAATACCAGAAAAACGGGGTTTCGACCATAGCTTTTATGATATCCGTACAGTGATTCCATACGACAATGGCTCAAAGTAAAAAAGCACCCCGCCTTCTATTATAGAAAACGAGATGCCCTTTGACTATTTTAGGTTGTAATAAACATTTACTGTATTTGATCTTACTGCTCGAATAATAACTGCTCGTATGTAGGGAATGGCCATGCTGTCTTTGGAAGTTCTTTTTCCAATTCGTCAGCAGGTGTTCTTACAGAATCAAATGCTGCAAATACTACGTTGTGATAGTATTTTGCCCATGCTTCGATATCATCTTCGTAATCAGCAGCTTTTGCAACAAGCTCTTCCAGTTTTACAGTTGCTGTCTTCAGTTCTGCAAGCTTATCAGAGATTGTATTCAACAGAGATACCTGTACGCTTGGCTCGATACCAAGAGCTTTGATCTCAGCAGCGCCCTTTGCAAGCTCTGCCTGATATTCCATAACTGCTGGGATGATCTCTTCATTTGACATCTCGATCATTGTGAGTGCCTCAATGTTGATCTTCTTTGCGTAATTCTCAAGCATAACTTCTGCTCTGGCTGATAACTCTGCTTTATCCATAACGCCAAGGCCTTCAAAGATCTTAACGCTCTTATCTGCTGCCAGATATGGAACTGCATCTACCATACATTTGATATTTGGAAGTCCACGCTTCTCAGCTTCTGCGATCCATTCATCTGAATAACCATTTCCGTTGAAAATGATCTTCTGATGCTCTGTCAGAGTCTTTCTGATCAGTGCCTTACATGCTGTTTCGAAATCTTCTGCACCTTCCAGTTCGTCAGTCATCTTCTTTAACTGATCTGCAACGATCGTATTTAATACCATCATTGGGAATGCGATGGACTGTGTAGAACCTACCATACGGAACTCGAATTTGTTACCTGTAAATGCAAATGGTGATGTTCTGTTTCTATCTGTAGCATCCATTGTAAATGTAGGAAGTGTGGATGCACCGGATACATAAGTCTTGCCCTTTGGTGATTCTGTAGCTTCACCCTTCTCAATGATCTGCTTAACGATGGATTCAAGCTGTTCACCAAGGAATGCTGAAATAATTGCTGGAGGTGCTTCATTTGCTCCAAGTCTGTGGTCATTTCCTGCGGATGATGCGGACAGTCTTAACAACTCTGCATTGTTATCAACGGCTGCAAGAACGGCTGCAAGGAAGAACTGGAACTGAAGGTTTGTCTCCGGATGTTTACCAGGATCGATCAGGTTCTCGCCCTCATCTGTTGAGATTGACCAGTTGTTATGTTTACCGGAACCATTGACACCTGCAAATGGTTTCTCATGAAGAACACATTCCAGATCATGCTTTGCTGCGATCTTCTTCATCGTAGCCATAACCAGATGGTTCTGATCGGTTGCAATATTGGTTGTTGAGAAAATAGGTGCTAACTCATGCTGAGCAGGTGCAACTTCGTTGTGCTGTGTCTTAGCAAGAATACCGTATTTCCATAATTCTTCATTTAACTCGGTCATGTATGATGCAACCTTATCTTTGATCGCTGCAAAATACTGATCGTCAAGCTCCTGTCCTTTTGGAGGCATCGCACCGAATAAGGTACGTCCACAAAGCTTCAGGTCTGTTCTCTTGGCGAATTTCTTCTTATCGATCAGGAAGTATTCCTGCTCAGGACCAACAGAAGCTGTAACCTTCTTTGCTGATGTATTTCCAAATAATGCAAGTGCCTTTAAAGCTTCCTTGCTGATCGCATCCATGGAACGAAGAAGTGGGGTCTTGTAGTCAAGTGACTCACCTGTATATGATGTGAATGCTGCTGGGATGCAAAGGATACAGGTTCCTGCATCTGTTGTTTTTACAAATGCCGGTGAGGTACAATCCCATGCTGTATATCCTCTGGCTGCGCATGTCTCACGAAGTCCACCAGAAGGGAAGGATGAAGCATCCGGCTCGGATTTGATCAGCTCTTTACCTGTGAACTGAAGAATACCTCCGCCATCGCCTACTGTACTTACGAATGAATCATGCTTCTCGGCTGTTGTCTCTGTCAGTGGCTGGAACCAGTGAGTATAGTGTGTTGCGCCAAGTTCCATTGCCCATTCCTTCATTGCTGCTGCAACAGAATCTGCAATAGATGTATCAAGAGGTTCGCCCTTATCGATTGTGTTCTTCAAGGATTTATAAACTGCTTTTGGAAGACGCTCTCTCATAACCTGATCGGAGAAAACGTGTGAACCGAATACGGCTGAAATTTTGTTCATCATAATTTTGTACTTCCTTTCTTCTGATAAAACAAAAAAAGAAAGGTGTCCCAATGATTTGGAACACCTTTGTTCATTTCGTCTATTTATTTGATACAATATATATACTCCTTTTGATTTGAAAAATCAAGAGGAAAAATAAAAATTTTGAGGGGAAATTTTTTAGAAAGTTAACAGCAGTAACAATATCCAAAACATACTCACTTTTTTATCCTATAACTGCCAGCTTATATTTTCAGCATTTTTTGCTACTAGCAGTTTGGTTCTGAGTTCTGTATCATCCAGGTCTATAAAGTCACCATTTGAATAATACTTCCACTGTGCTACTTCCTGATTTCCTGACCAATTCATCTCACTGATCACATAAAACTGCATCGAAGCCAACGGTTCCTCACGATATTTCATATATCCATAACAATCGTTAAAATGTTCCCTATGCACCAGTTCCTTTATTTCCATAAATTCCTGTTCATTCTTTACCTGCCATATGGATAGTCTACAGTCCTTTTTAGGCTTTCGTATTATTTTTTCAACAGATCGGTTGAACAAGATGGATATACAAATATAGAATATCGCATATTCTAATATATACACTCCAATATGTACAGAATCTCCCATCGTTGTATAAAAGCGTTCCTGCTGCAACTGATTGCGGTAATATATAATTACCTCCGTAATATACAACGATAAAATGACATCTGTTACAAACTGTCCTATTGTGATTGCCGACTGAATACATTTTGAGTTAGCAAAAAAACGAATAACCGCCAGCACAATTGCTGTTATTACAGCAACGATCAATAGCACAATTCCTATATTCCCAATTGAGGAAAATATCCAGTCCTTTTTATCTTTTATGCTTGGATTAACTACTTTTCGCGTACATTCTTCCAGGGACTGCACAGCCTCATTGGAATACAGTAAGGACAGAAAGCCCATCCCGAATCCTATTAAACATATAATCAACCCCATTAATTTCTTTTTCATATCTTCATCCCCCATATCTTATATATTTCTCCAACAATATATTCGTCACACCATCAGGCAAGAACCGCTTCTATTTCAACCCCAAGCACATCCCCAAGCGTTTCTGCCACCTTCTCCGCGGCATAAAGTTTATAATACAGTCTGGAATCCTGTTCTCCCATCTGGAAATATCCATCGATGATCGTATCCGAAACAGCCACTGCATAATATACTTCTCCCGGTACACTATCCTGATTGTTTGGATCAATATTTCCCGTTGTACCGGTAATACCGATTCCAATGTCTGCACGATATGCCTGTTTACAGGCTTCCGCCATTGCCCGCGCTGTTTCTTTTGAATATACACCATAGGTTTCTATCACCGCTTCCGGAACACCCTGCATGATCTTTGCTTCGTTGGAATAGGTTACAAATGCTCCTTTTAATATTGCAGATGCCCCTTCAGTATCTGTGATCATGGAAGCAATCTGCCCGCAGGTGATACTTTCCATGGTTGTGATCGTCATTTTCCTGTCGATCAGACAGCCTGTCAATCGTCTGTAATTATTCCGTATTGTCTTTTCCATCTGTTCATCCAGTTTTTTTCCTGCCATTTATCCTTCCGCCTTTGTTGCCTTTAATCTATTTATTATTATAATATATTCACAAAAGGATTTCCACAAGTGGAAATCCTTCTGTCATTTCTATTTATCTTATCTCTTCTCCACCACCAGGAGCTCCTCGTCGTTCTTCACCTTTCCGGTCTTTACCGGACGCAGTTTATAGCCATCCGGGAGCTCTGTTATAATGACAGGGGATATTAAGGATGGCGCATGCTTCTTCAGATAAGGAAGATCCAGCCGCATGACCGGCTGTCCGGCAGACACTATCTGTCCGGTCTCAACCAGTACGTCAAAGCCTTTGCCATTTAGCTTTACCGTATCGATTCCAATATGGATCATCACACCGATTCCCTGTTCCGTTACCAACCCTATGGCATGCTTCGTGTCGAAGACAAAAGCAATCGTTCCGGCAACAGGCGCGGTTATTTCAGGATCCGTTGGCAATACAGCGATTCCATCGCCCATCATTCCACTGGAAAATGCCTCATCTGGCACACTTGATAATTCAAAAACCTCTCCTGTAACCGGACTCAATATAGATACTGTATTATCATCCATATGCTTTTTCTGTCTGTTTCTTGCATTTCTCCCATTTTTCTCTTTGCCTGCAATGACATCCTCTCTCGGTCTTCCCTCATCTGCAATAACCACCTTCTCATCATACCCTTCCAGATAATCTTCCAGATTGGATTTGATCACAGACACCTTCGGGCCATAGATGACCTGTACGCCATATCCTTTTTTCACCACGCCGGATGCTCCGCTTGCCCGGAGAACATCTTCTTTTACAAGAGCTGCATCATATACCGTACAACGAAGTCTGGTTGCGCAGCAGTCAACATCCGATATATTGGCCTTGCCGCCGAGTCCTTCACAGATCAGTCTGGAAGTCTCCATCTGTGGGCTGTGATTCCGGAAAACATCCATATTCCGGTCATTGTCTGATCCCTGCTCTCCGGCATTTTCTCCATGCTTTCTGGCATCCATATCACTTCGACGATATAATTTCACTTCGTCATTGTTATCTCTACCCGGTGTTTTCAGATCAAACCGCCGGATCAGATGATAGAACAATACATAATATACGATAAAATAACCGATACCGACAATAACGATCCAGATCCAGTTCGTCTTTGCATTTCCCTGCATGATGCCGAACAGGGTAAGATCGATCAGACCGCCGGAGAAGGTCATTCCCACACCGACTTCAAATACATGCATCAGCATATAGGCAAAGCCTGCCAGAATACAATGGATTCCATACAGAGCCGGTGCGACAAATAAAAATGTGAATTCCAGCGGCTCTGTAATACCTGTGATCATGGCTGTAAGGGCTGCGGAAAGAAGCAGTCCGCCTGCTGCCTTCCGTTTCTCCGGTGCTGCTGTTTTATACATAGCAAGAGCAGCTCCCGGCAGACCAAATATCATAAAGATAAACTCACCTGAGAAATATCTTGTCGCATCAGCACTAAAATGTGTAATATGTGCTGAATCAGCAAGCTGTGCAAAGAAAATATTCTGTCCACCCTGAACCATTTTTCCGGCAACCTCCATGGTACCACCCACAGCAGTCTGCCAGAAAGGCATATAAAATACATGATGGAGTCCAAATGGAATAAGAGCTCTCTTAATTATACCAAAAGCAAGTGTTCCAAGATAACCACTGCCAGTAACAAGACCGCCAAGTGCATAAATACCGTTCTGGACTACAGGCCATACAAAATACATTAAAATTCCTACAAACATATAAACGATAGTTGAAATAATAGGAACAAATCTTGAGCCCGCAAAAAATGACAATGCATTAGGAAGCTGTATCTTGTGAAAACGATTGTGAAGTGCCGCAACACCAAGACCTACGATAATACCGCCGAATACACCCATCTGCAAAGTATTTATACCACAGACAGAAGCTATCGTTCCCTCAAGCACATCTTTTGATATACTTCCATCAGAAAGAATTTTTCCGTTTATCTCAAGCATACTGCTGATTGATATGTTCATAACAAAATATGCGATAACCGCAGACAAAGCAGAAACTTCTTTTTCCTTCTTTGCCATTCCAATAGCAACACCGACTGCAAACAACAATGGCAGATTGTCAAAAACAGCACTTCCGACCTTGTTCATAATCACAAGTAGTGCGTGCAAGATAGTACCATCTCCGAGAATTTTTCCAAGATTATACATCTCAATAGTTGTCTCATTCGTAAACGAACTTCCAAGTCCGAGTAAAAGCCCTGCTACAGGCAAGATTGCGATTGGAAGCATGAAACTTCTTCCAATTCTCTGTAAGACTTCA
>ENA-ORNO01001127-ORNO01001127.1-human-gut-metagenome-genome-assembly--contig:-NODE-1127-length-13417-cov-6.363044_pt1 | contig 13417 bp, 14 predicted proteins | sample MGYA00242117_ERZ509026 | MGnify/ENA primary metagenome ERZ509026 (study PRJEB26280, sample SAMEA2338710) | human gut metagenome | biome: human gut; feature: human-associated habitat; material: faeces... | reverse complement strand
TATCATCGATACGATATGCGCGGTGCTGGTCGCGGCGATCGACCTTGCGTTTCCGTATGTGTCGAAAAGCAGTATGCAGACCTACCTGCCGCAGAGCATGTACAAGACCTTTTTCATCGTCATGGCGATTTTGCTCGGCGCATACATCCTAAAGGGTCTGTGCTACTACTTTATCACCGTGGTCGGCCACCGCATGGGCGTTCTCATCGAGGCGCAGATGCGTGAGGATCTTTTCGACCATGTGCAGACGCTGTCGTTCGATTACTTTGACCGCAACCGCACCGGCACGGTGATGAGCCGGCTGACAAACGACCTGTTTGAGATCACCGAGCTTGCGCACCACGGTCCGGAGAACATCGTCATCTGCACGCTGACGATCATCGGTGCAATAATTCTGATGTTCACGATAAATGTCAAGCTCACGCTCGTGCTCGTGATTTTATTGCCGCTGTGCCTGTGGTTCACCATGAGCCAGCGCATCAAAATGCGTGACGCCAACATCGAGGTCAAGCGCAAGACCGCCGTCATCTTCTCGGCGCTGGAAAACAGCGTGTCCGGCATCCGCACGGCGAAGGCCTTCGCAAACGAGGAGCTCGAGCACGACAAGTTCCTTGCCGCCAACGACAAGTTCCGCAGCGCCAAGACCGAGTATTACAATACCATGGGTCTGTTCATGAGCGGCATGGAGTTTACCTTAAGCATCATGCCTCTTGCGGTCATCGCCTTCGGCGGCTATCTCGTGATGAAGGGCTCATTAAATTACATCGAGCTTGTGACCTTTACCCTGTATGTCACGACCTTCGTCACGCCTATCCGCAAGCTTGCGCAGTTTGCCGAGCTTTACATGCAGGGCACGGCGGGCTTCGAGCGCTTTTTGGAGCTCATGCGCACCGAGCCGACGCTCAAAGACAGAAAAGATGCAAAAAGCTTGACAAATGTAAAAGGCCGTGTAGAATACAGGCATGTGAGCTTTAACTATGATAAGGCCGATGTGCTGCACGATGTGAGCATCACGGTCGAGCCGGGCAAAACACTGGCGCTCATCGGTCCCTCCGGCGGCGGCAAAACCACCATGAGCCAGCTGCTCATGCGCTTTTACGATGTAAACTCCGGCGCTGTTTTGGTAGACGGAAACGATGTGCGTGACCTGACGCAGGCCTCCCTGCGGCAGAATATCGGCATGATACAGCAGGATGTGTATATGTTCGCAGGCACCGTGCGTGAAAACATCCGCTACGGCAGACCCGATGCGACCGACGAGGAGATAATCCAAGCCGCAAAGCTTGCCGAGATACATAACGAGATAACGGAAATGCCCGACGGGTATGACAGCTACATCGGAGAAAGAGGCGTCATGCTCTCCGGCGGACAGAAGCAGCGCATTTCCATCGCCCGGGTGTTTCTCAAAAATCCGCCCATCCTCATTCTTGACGAGGCGACCTCGGCGCTCGATACCGTGACCGAGCAGGCTATCCAGGCTTCGCTCGATAAGCTCAGCGTCGGCAGGACGAGCATCGTTATAGCTCACAGGCTTTCCACCATTCGGAACGCCGACCTCATTGCGGTCGTCGAGCACGGCAAAATTGCCGAGTGCGGCACGCATGAGGAACTGTTAGCAAAAAATGGATTGTATGCCAAGCTTTATATGGCTCAAAGAGGATGAGAAAAATGAAAGACAACACTACAAAGAAACTGATTTTAGCGGCACTTCTGGCTGCCCTGACCTGCGTTGCCACGATGATCATAAAGATACCCACCCCCTTGGGCGGATATATCCACGCCGGTGATGCGATCGTTGTTCTGGCGGGCTTCCTGCTCGGACCGGTGTGGGGCGCACTTGCGGCCGGTCTCGGCTCGGGTCTTGCCGATGTTATCTCCGGCTATGTGCTGTATGCACCCGGCACCTTTGTGATAAAGGCCGTTGTCGCACTGTTGGCCGGCTGGCTCATCGGCAGCAGGTTTATCAGGAATGAGTTTGCCAAGGCGCTCGTTGCCGGCATCATCGGCGGTGCCGTCATGGTCGGCGGCTATATGCTTTATGAAGCGGTGTTCATGGGCTTCGGAGTTGCCGCTGCCGCCAATATCCCGATGAACGCTGTCCAGGGCGTTTTCGGCGCTGTCGCCGGTGCGGCACTGTATGTTGCGCTTAGCAAGACCAATTACTTTAAGAAATAAGAAAAGCTGTGACCGGTTGGTTACAGCTTTTCTTATTATAATGAAAAGCAAAACTCCGCAATGCGTTATCATTGCGGAGTTTTGCTATAGAGAATATAAAATGTAAATTACATCTTATTGAGCTTCACGGTCATCTTGGACTTCTTGTGAGCTGCATTGTTCTTATGAATAAGACCCTTGACTGTAGCGTGGTCAACAGCCTTGACTGCTACCTTGTAGCTATCGGCTGCAACAGCCTTGTCGCCTGCTTCGACAGCTGCTTCGAACTTCTTCAGGACGGTCTTGAGAGCGGTCTTGTCGGCACGGTTCTTTGCACGGAGCTCCTTGGACTTGGCGTCTCTCTTCATTGCGGACTTAATGTTGGGCATCGTGGCACCTCCTTTAACACAGTGACCGGAGTCAGGCTCCTGTCAAATAGAGTAACTAAAAAATCCATCACGGGATTTTCCGGCGAATACCGCCGGTTTTCGCCGGCTATCGGACTGAGTACGGCTCAATCTGATCGTTACTGCCGTTTGGGACTGAAAATCTATAACGAATAACGAGCATAGCTCGCAGGGAATTATTGTACCATCAACGCATTGAAAAATCAAGCATTTTCTCATATTTCCGAATATTTTTTTGTAATGCGCATTACTTGTGGTCAAGCCGGAGACACTATACAATATCTTGATTTGGAAGTGAGAAAATGCAAAATTCCTTTGCCCGCACCGACCTTGCCCGTGAAGCCAGTCTGCGAGTGGACGATAAGCTTGAAGGGTTGGTCACCGAGGAGCTTATTATTTCAAACTGCCGTGCCAGCCGTGTCTCCGTCACCGATAAAGCCGCTTCCGATGCCATCGGCAAGCCTATAGGCGAGTATTTTACATTGGAAATGGCAGATTATGTTAAGCGACAGGAGAATTCCTTTTCCGACTGCGCTCATGCGCTATCGGAGCTGTTGAACAAGCTGCCGTTTATAAATTCGGCAAACAGCGTTCTTATTGCCTGCCTCGGAAATAAAGCCGTTACGCCGGATGCCGTCGGCCCCGATACGGCTGACAGTCTTATCGTTACCCGCCACCTCAAGTCCTCCCTGCCGGAGCAGTTTCAAGCATTCTCATCCGTCAGCGTTTTCAGAACCGGCGTTTTGGGTACGACAGGTATAGAAAGCGCAGATGGGCTAAAAGCCATTTGCGATCTTGTCCGCCCCGACTGCGTCATCGCCGTCGATGCTCTTGCATCGGGCGAGCTATCCCGCCTTTGCCGCAATGTGCAGATCTGCGACACCGGCATTTCTCCCGGCTCAGGCGTCGGTAATAACCGTGCGGCGCTCAATGCCGACACTCTCGGTGTCCCCGTCTGTGCGATCGGCGTGCCGACCGTTATCGATGCGGCCGCATTCACCGACGCAGAAGAAGCCAAGGGCTTGTTCGTCACGCCCCGAAATATCGATGAGCTTGTCAAGAGCTCTGCTAAGCTTATTGCCTACGGCATAAACCTTGCCCTGCACAAGGGCCTGACCATCGAGGATGTTGATATGCTTGTGGAGTAAATTGTTTCACATGAAACACAACTGAAATGTTTCATGTGAAACATCGGCAAAAAAATCTAAAAATGTTTCATGTGAAACATTGAAAATGACGGCGATAGCGGTTATAATAGCCTTGAGGTGAAATTATGTCCAAGATAATCGCTATTGCCAACCAAAAAGGCGGCGTCGGCAAGACGACCACCTGTGTAAACCTCTGCTGCGCTCTCAAAATGAAGGGCAAAAAGGTGCTCATCCTCGACTGCGACCCGCAGGGCAACTCGACCTCGGGCATGGGCGTTGATAAGTACTCCACCCCGGGCGCATACGAGCTGATAGCCAAAAAGGCCGATATTTACGATTGCATCCGCAAAACGCCATACGGCGATGTCATCCCGTCAAATAAGGAGCTGTCCGGCGCCACGGTCGCCCTCGTACTCGCCGAAAAGCGTGAATATGTCCTCAAGGACGCCTTGCAGCTCGTTTATAACGACTACGACTACATATTTATCGACTGTCCCCCGTCTCTGGAGCTGCTGACCCTTAATGCGCTCGTTGCCGCCGACAGCATCATTATCCCGATGCAGTGCGAGTATTATGCGCTTGAAGGCATTGCAGACCTCATGACGACGATTAAACTGTGCAAAAAGCGCCTTAATCCCGGCCTGAATATCGAGGGCATCGTGCTCACCATGTACGATGCAAGAACGAACCTCACTCAGCAGGTCGCATTTGAGCTGAAGGAATACTTCGGCGGCAAGGTCTATGAGACCGTCATCCCCCGCAGCGTGCGCCTGTCCGAAGCGCCCAGTCACGGTAAGCCCGGCGTTGCGTACGATCGCATCGGCAAGGGCAGCCGTGCATACATGAAGCTTGCAGATGAATTTCTCAGGCAGGAAAGGAGAAAATGATGGCAAAAGAGCTTAAAAAAGGTCTCGGACGGGGCTTGAGCGAGCTTTTCGGCGACGATATCGACGAAAATGAAGCCGAAGGCGAGCTTCTGAATCTGCCGATAACCAAGGTCGAACCCCGATCGGATCAGCCGAGAACAAAATTTGACGACGAAAAGCTGCAGGAGCTGGCAGATTCCATCGCCCAGTACGGACTAATTCAGCCGATAACCGTCCGCAAGCAGGAAAACGGCTACTATCAGATAATCGCAGGCGAGCGCCGCTGGCGTGCAAGCCGCCTTGCCGGACTTGTCGAAGTGCCGGTGCGTGTTATCTCCGCCGATGACCGCCGTGTCGCCGAGCTTGCACTGGTCGAGAACCTCCAGCGTGAGGACTTAAATCCCATCGAGGAAGCGCTCGGCTATAAAAGCCTTATCGAGGAATACGGCCTGACGCAGGACGAGGCGGCAAAAAGCGTGGGTAAATCCCGTCCGGCAGTTGCAAATGCAATGCGTCTTTTGGGTCTGACCCCCGAGGTCCTGAAGATGGTCGAGGAGGGCAAGCTCTCCGCCGGCCACGCAAGAACGCTGCTTCCGCTTGAGGATGCCGCCTTGCAGCTGAGCACGGCGAAGAATGTCATCGATAATTCCCTTTCCGTGCGCAAGACAGAGCAGCTCGTCTCAAAGACGCTCAAAAAGCTGCGTGAGCCGGAAAAGAAGCCGACAAAGAGCGAGGAGCTTTTCGTTGACTACATCGCCGACACCGCAGATTACCTCAGCCGCACGCTCGCCCGCAAGGTGAATATCGAGTGCGGCAAGCGCAGCGGCCGCATCGTGCTTGAATTTTACGACAGTGACGACCGTGAGGCGCTCATCCAAAATCTCGTCCGAATGGGCGGAACATGGCAGGAAAATAACGATAAGTAAATTCTTATTGCAAAAATATTACAAGGAGTAATCAAAAATGCTTGATATAAAGTTCGTAAGAGAAAATCCCGAGAAGGTTAAGGAAAACATCAGGAAGAAGTTTCAGGACGCAAAGCTCCCCCTCGTCGATGAGGTTCTGGAGCTCGATGTGAAGTACCGTGCCGCTCTCACCGAGGGCAATGACCTTCGTGCTGCGAGAAATGCACTGTCCAAGCAGGTCGGCGTGCTGATGGGTCAGGCGAAGAAAGACCCCAGCAAGCTCGAGGAAGCCGAAAAGGTCAAGGCGCAGGTCAAGGCCGATGCAGACCGTCTGGCCGAGCTTGAGAAGGCTGCCGCCGGGATGAGCGAGCGCATCCGCACCATTATGCTCACCATCCCGAACATCATCGACGACTCCGTTCCCATCGGTCCGGACGACAGCTGCAATGTCGAGGTCGAGCGCTTCGGCGAGCCGGTCGTTCCCGACTTCCCCATCCCCTACCACACCGAGATTATGGAGAGCTTCGACGGCGTTGACATGGATGCCGCCGGCCGTGTCTCCGGCAACGGCTTTTACTACCTCATGGGAGACATCGCCCGCCTGCACTCTGCGGTGCTGGCCTATGCAAGGGATTTCATGATAGGAAAGGGCTTCACCTACTGCATCCCGCCGTTCATGATCCACGGCAATGTCGTCGAGGGCGTCATGAGCCAGACCGACATGGACGCAATGATGTATAAGATCGAGGGCGAGGATCTGTACCTCATCGGAACAAGCGAGCACTCGATGATAGGCAAGTTCATCGACCAGATGATACCCGAAAGCAAGCTTCCGCAGACACTCACCAGCTACTCCCCCTGCTTCCGCAAGGAAAAGGGCGCACACGGCATCGAGGAGCGAGGCGTTTACCGCATCCACCAGTTTGAAAAGCAGGAGATGATCGTCGTCTGCAAGCCCGAGGACAGCAAGGCATGGTACGAAAAAATGTGGCGCTACTCGGTGGAGCTGTTCCGCAGCATGGAGATACCCGTGCGCCAGCTTGAGTGCTGCTCGGGCGACCTTGCCGACCTCAAGGTCAAGTCCTGCGACATCGAGGCGTGGTCGCCCCGCCAGCAGAAGTATTTCGAGGTCTGCTCCTGCTCAAATCTGGGCGATGCGCAGGCTCGCAGGCTGAAAATGCGTGTCAAGGGCGAGGACGGCAGGACTTATCTGCCGCACACGCTCAACAACACCGTCGCCGCACCTCCCCGCATGCTCATTGCGTTCCTTGAAAATCACCTGCAGGCCGACGGCACCGTCACCATCCCCGAGGTGCTGCGCCCCTACATGGGCGGCACGGAGGTTTTAGTGCCCAAAAAAGCATAAGGAGATAGAAAAATGAAAAAGTTTATTTCCGAGTTCAAGGCGTTCGCCCTAAGGGGCAATGTAATGGATCTGGCGGTCGGCGTCATCATCGGCGGCGCTTTCACCGCACTCGTCACCTCGCTCATCGATAACCTTATCAGCCCCATCATCGGCTGCTTCAGTCTCGACGGCTTTTCGGGTCTGAGCGTGACCATCGGCAAGGCGACGCTTACATACGGCGCATTCATCATGGATGTGATAAACTTCATCATCATGGCGTTTGTGGTGTTCCTGCTGGTCAAGGGCGTAAACAAGCTTGCTACCATCGGCAAAAAGCAGACCGAGGAGGAAGAGCCCGCCACCGAAGAGCCCCCCAAGCCCACCACCGAGGAGCTCCTTGCGGAGATCCTGGAGGAGATAAAGAATAAGTAAGCAAAAGAGCGTTCCGCACGGAACGCTCTTTTTACTCAATTATATCAACTTGGAATCCCGGTACGGGGTATCGGTGCAACGGTCGATTTGACTGCGGAGGTTTAATCCTCTGCGAGTTGCTTTTACTGCGTCCGTTCAACGGACTGCGTCAGTTAGATAAGTGCGAATAGTTTGCACTGCACCGATAGGTTGATGGTCAGACTAAACTTTAGTACGCACTTACCGGTCGGGCTGACGCAAAGGCGATAAGCGGAAGCGTAAATGCGTATTGAAAAAATGACGGCTCATTTTATTTCCTGCTCAAGCTCATCGAATATGGGAGCGGCGAAGAATTCGCCGAGGGTGATATCGAGACCGTCGCAGAGCTTCTTGACCGTGCAGACGGTCGTACTGCGGTTCCGGCTGTTGATTATGTTGTTCACCGTCGACTGCGTCACACCGCTGATGTTGCACAGCCTGTTTATCGAGATGTGCCGCTCATCGCACAGCTCAAGTATCCTATCCCGCACTGCCTCGCCGATGTTCATTAGATATCACCCTTCTTTCAGAAAAATGATACCCAGTATGACTTGAAAAGCTTAACCCTTTTGAGTTAAAATAAACTCAAAAGGGTTAAAGTCATTTTTAACTCCCGTTCAATCGTCCGTGTCGTCGTCGAACGAGTAGTCGTTGAGCTCGTCAAAATCGAGAAACTCCGCTAGGGTCATGTTGAACGCCAGCGCCAGCTTGTGCAGGGTCTTGACCCGTGGATTTTTGGTCAGCCCACGCACGATATTGTCGAGCGTCGACTGCTTGACATCGCTCATCACGGCGAGCCGATTTATCGCTATGCCCCGTTCGGCGCACAGAGAGCGGATGCGTCTGATGTAGATCTCGGAGTAGTCCATTGCAGTACCTTATTTTATCTCCTGCTCAAGCTCGTCGAACTCGGGAGCGGAGAAAAACTCGCCGAGGGTCATTTCCAGACCGTCGCAGAGCTTTTTGACGGTCGAGACGGAAATTTCCCGCCTGCTTGGGTCGAGCAGACTGTACACGGTCGACGGGGTCACGCCCGAAATGTTCGCAAGCGAGTTCGGGGTAATGCCCCGCTCACCGCACAGCCCCTTGATGCGCTGCGCAACTGCGTCCTTGACTGACATATTATCACCTCAGTGACATTGTAGAAAAGTGTTCGCAGATGCGTATACGCAGTTGCGTATATCGTGAAATTATGTTATGATTTTTAGAGAAAAATATCGGAGGAGCATTATGCCGGACTACAAAAGCATGTACACCCTGCTGTGCAAGGCGGTCGATGACGCTATCGACCCGCTGAGCAAGATACCCGAGGCTGTGCCTGTTGCACAGGCGCTGATAATTGCGCTGAATGCCGCCGAGGAAATTTATATCGAAAGCTGCGATGATTAGATGATTAAACGCACCGAGCGCTTCAGCGCTTGGTGCGTAATTTTCCTATAACATAGCTTGCCGGTATCAGCACGCAGGAGATGGCGAGGTTGGCGGCGGGGACGGCGAGATGCGAATAGAAGCTTAAATTATCCGAGTCCATGTCGAGGAGGGCGGCGACAACCAGCATCAGCGCTGCCGAGGTCGGTATCAGCCAGCGGCCGTTCGACATATCGTGCATGACGGTGTCACCGGTATCCGGCACATAGCCGAAAACAAGGCGCAGGCAGTGGGATGCAACGATGAGCATCATTGCAAAGATAATGAAATCCGGCAGCACCCAGAGGGCGACGACCGGCGCTTCGATGCGCTCGATGGTCTTGAACACCGTAATATTTTGTATCATCGCAAAAAACGGGTAGTTGAAGCGTGAAATCAGCTCCGAGCCGTAGTTGCCGATGGCGGCGGCGCATAGCAGCGCAAACAGCAGACACACCGGCACGAGCCACAGTGAGTACGCCTTGGCACGACGGCGACAAAGCTCCCGAGACCGCTCGAAAAATGCCGAGTACACGAAAATTCCGGCGTATATCTCAAACATCGGGATGGCGGCGAGCCCGAGCTTGTCCGGCTCACCCTTTGACAGCGGCAAAATGAGGTTAAAATCAATATTCGTCAGCGCAAAAAGGAGCACCAGCACAAGCACGACCACGAGCGTCGGCGAGAATATGCGTGCCGAGCGCAGCAGCGCCCTGCGTGGGCCGAGTGCGGCGGTCAGGCCGAGGGCGAGCATGACGATGACGAACGGCCACGCATTGCCTGCCGGGTAAATGGTGCAGATGAAACGCTCCGCCCCCGAGCGCAGGATAAAGCCGCAGCAGAAAATTAAAAACGCCGCCGTGCCGCCGAGCACCACCGAGCCGAGGGCTCTGCCGTTGGTGCGCATGATCATCTCACCGAGGCCCTCACCGCTGTGCCGTTCGGCCAAAAATGCCGACAAAAACCACACATACAAAACGAGAAACGGCAGTGCGACAATGGGTGCGACCCAGCTTGCGCTGCCTGCGGTCTGCGTATTGAATTTCGGTATCAGCCGGACGGCGGGCGCAAGCGACGACACGAAGATAAGCGCCATGAGCTGCCGCCGGTCAAAGTCTGGTTTCATTCCGAGCTCCCCAAGCCGACATCGAAGCTGCGGTCGACCTCCGCCTCGACGCCTACATTATAATATATATCACGCAGCCGCTCCGACAGGTCGGCGCTCGCACCGTGAAGGCGCTGCGGCTGCTTCCGTTCGAGAACCTTGCCGAGCTGCAAAAAGTCGCACTCAAGCGAGCGTGAGATGTCGAGCACCTGCTTGACCCAGCGCTCGACCTCGTCCGCCAGCGCACGGTTGAGCTCCTGAACACCCACGCTGCCGGTCGTCTCGGACAGTGCGGCGCTGAGCGTTATCTTCACATCGAGCCCCGTCAAAACTCCGCCGCCGAACATTGGCGTTATGCGGCAGGCGCATTTATCTAATTGCACGGTGGCGGTATCATTGCCGACGCTGAGCTTCACGGAGCTGGGACCTACTTTGTTTTGCAGGACATTCACGCCCTTGGCGCAGTCGACCGGCACGCTGCCGACGGCTCGGCCGTTTTTGATGACCGCAAAGCCGTCGGGTATCGCCGTGAGCTCGGCTGCCTTCGCCTCCTTGACCGCCTTGTCCGCTTTGACCGATTTTACCGCCGTGATGAGTGCGCAGCCGTTTTCGTCCAGCGACGACACCACCTCGGCGGCGCTGAAAATGACCCCGTCGCCGCGCAGGATGATGTTGCGCTCGAGCGAGCGCAGAACGCTTGTTGCGTCGTAGGTCTCGCCGCCGGCGCCGAGCACCAGCTCAGATGCCGTGCCGTTTGTGACGACGAAAAGCGGAATATCGAGCCTGAGATCTGTCGAGCGCTCGATGTAATCGAGAAACGGCTTCAACGATTCCTTCGCCGAAGCTCCGCCGACGGCGATGTACGCCGTGTGCGCAAAAAAAAGATCCTCCCGTGCGCTGTAGTCCTGCATCTTCTCCTCGGCAAGCGTAAACGACGGCGCTTCTGCGGCCAAGCGGGCAACGCCTGCCGAGCCGGACTGCTCGGCGCCGCTTTCGCTGCCGCCTCCGCCGCCTGCGCTGTCGCTGCCGGACGATGCCGACAGACGCACGCCGCCGGATGTCCGGTCAAAGCCTAAGGTCTGGATGACCATGAGCTGCTCGAGCTCACGGTAGTTTGAATATATCGAGCCGCCCGAGCAGCCGGTGAGCAGTGCCGCAAGCACCAAAACTGCGGCTATGCGGAAAATTTTCATCTCTGCCTCCTTTTGTCGGGCGTGTTAAGCTCCGGCTCACGGAATTTGCGCTCCGGCAGCGGCTTTCGCAAAAATGTGCGGCTTAAATTTTTCGGTCTGCCGCCGGAGAGCGGCGCCGTGTAGTTCACGCCGTAGGAATCCATCGTGCACAGGTACCATATCAAAATGCACAGCGCCGCCGCCACACCGAACAGCCCTGCGAGTATCGCTGCGGCTACGAGCGCAAGGCGGCACACCCGAAGTGCGGCGCTCATGTCCTGACTCGGCTGGGCGTAGCCGGCGATGCCCGCCGTCGCAACGACGATGACGGCAATGGGCGAGATGACCTTCGCCTCGACCGCCGACTGCCCTACGATGAGCGCCCCGATTATCGAGACCGTGTCGCTTATCGGGTTCGGCAGCCGCAGCCCCGCCTCCTGCAGGAGCTCGAACGCAAGCAGCATGCCGATGACCTCAAGCGCCGTCGAAAACGGAACATCCTGCTTGGACGCAACGATGCTCATGAGTAATTTCGTCGGTATCATCTCCTGATGGTACATCGCCACTGCCACATACAGCGCCGGAAGCGCCAGCGCCAGCATCACCGCAAGCCAGCGCACGATGCTCAGCGTCGTTGCGACCAGCCAGTGCTGCGACTCGTCCTGCGGCACACGCAGAAACTCGGCGAAGGTCACCGGCAGCATGAACGCCAGCGGCAGCCCGTCCACGATGAGTCCGACCCTGCCCGACAGAAGCTGCTGGGCAAAGCGGTCCGGGCGCTCGGTGTGCAATAGCTGCGGAAACAGCGAGCGTGGGCGGTCGGTGATGTACGCCTCGATGGCTCCGCTCGAGAGCGCACCGTCAATGTCCACGGCATCGAGCCTGCGCTCCAGCTCCTCGATTATCGCAGGGTCGGCCACGCCGTCAACATACATGATGACCGCCTTTGTCCGGCTCTTGCGGCCGAGCGTCAGGCTCTTTGCCTTAAGCGCCGGATTGTATATGCGCCGCCGCACGAGCGCCGTGTTTGTGCGCAGTATCTCAACGAAGCAGTCCTTGCCGCCCTTGAGCGATTTTTCGATCTTCGGCTCGGAGATGCCACGCTGGTTTTTACTCTTGACCTCGAAGGTCACGGCGCAATTGGTAAACACCACCGCCACGCAGCCGGAGCAAATGTCGTCGATGACATCGTCAAGGTCGCCTCGCAATTTTGCCTGCGCACTGTAAACCGCACCCTGCATCAGCCGCTCCGGCGTGGGGTCGCTGCCCGAGCGGATGAGATCAGTCAGCGGGCGCAGGATATCCCTTGCCGTATCGCCGCCGTCGGTGATACCGTCGAGCCAGCAGACAAACAGCGTTTTGTCCGCAACGAGCCCCGCCCGTATCTCACGGTGCTGAAAGTCCGAGCAGTCATCAAAAATATTTATAATGGTTTCACGCCCGATCGAGCCCTTGAACCGAGGCTTTTGCTCGGGGTGGGGCGCACCGTCGGGGGCTTGCTTTGAATTGAAAATAGACATATAGTAATTGTAACCACAACTGAACACAATATTTAGTGCCGGACAAAAATAGTTCAAAATTATTCGCAAAATAGCTAAAAAAACTGTTGACAAAGGGCAAATTGAGTGGTATTCTAACAAAGCGCTTCGGGTGAAGCAAGACAATTGAAAAAGCTCGAAAAAAGTTTTGAAAAAAGCCTTGACAAAGCGGTTCGGCTATGATATATTAATCAAGCTGTCCGCTGAACCGGACGCAAAGAATTGTACCTTGAAAATTAGATAATGTAAGAACAACAGCTTATGCTAAATAAGCACCAGAAAAGGGTTCTTTAAGTCAGAAATGACTATAAAAATTTCTTTGAGAGCTAGAAAGCTATCATAAATGATTATATCTGCGCAAAGCAGTTATGATACGATTTATAGAGAGTTTGATCCTGGCTCAGGATGAACGCTGGCGGCGTGCCTAACACATGCAAGTCGAACGAAGCACTGTCGAATGAGGATTCGTCTGAATTTGGCTTTGACTTAGTGGCGGACGGGTGAGTAATGCGTGAGCAACCTGCCTTTCAGAGGGGGACAACAGTTGGAAACGACTGCTAATACCGCATGACACATAGATGTCGCATGGCATTTATGTCAAAGATTTATCGCTGAAAGATGGCCTCGCGTCTGATTAGCTAGTTGGTGAGGTAACGGCCCACCAAGGCGACGATCAGTAGCCGGACTGAGAGGTTGAACGGCCACATTGGGACTGAGATACGGCCCAGACTCCTACGGGAGGCAGCAGTGGGGAATATTGGGCAATGGGCGCAAGCCTGACCCAGCAACGCCGCGTGAAGGAAGAAGGCTTTCGGGTTGTAAACTTCTTTTAAGAGGGAAGAGCAGAAGACGGTACCTCAAGAATAAGCCACGGCTAACTACGTGCCAGCAGCCGCGGTAATACGTAGGTGGCAAGCGTT
>ENA-ORNO01001126-ORNO01001126.1-human-gut-metagenome-genome-assembly--contig:-NODE-1126-length-13421-cov-2.408275_pt1 | contig 13421 bp, 16 predicted proteins | sample MGYA00242117_ERZ509026 | MGnify/ENA primary metagenome ERZ509026 (study PRJEB26280, sample SAMEA2338710) | human gut metagenome | biome: human gut; feature: human-associated habitat; material: faeces... | reverse complement strand
AATTAAACGCGCAGGCATACGAGCGGCTGGCATCGCAGGTATCAGGCCATGCAGGATAAGCCGCAAACGGCCCGTTTTGGTACGACGCTGTTTCTGGACAATCCGCTGCACCGGCAGGCGTGGGAGCTTCTGTCCGCCATCCCTGCCGGACAGCGCACAAACTGGCTCTGTCTGGCACTGTGTCAGCAGGCACAGCGGGAGCAATTTCTGAAGGACTTAAAAGCAATTCTCCAAACGGAGCTGCAAAGCAGTTCCCATCCACAAACAATTTCGCGGCCGCAGCCAGCCGGGAGCGTCGACGATGACGTTCTCGGCTTTTTGCGCGCGCTGCAGGAAGAAGGTGAAGAAAGCTGAACGTATAATCCGATATTTTGATATGTTCGCGGGCGTCGGCGGTTTCCGGGCAGGGTTAGACTTGGCAGGCGGATTTCAGTGCATTGGGCACTGTGAGATCGACAAATACGCAGACGCCAGTTATCGCGCCATTCACGCGCCCGGAAAGGAGGAAGTCTACTATCCCGACGCAAGAACCATTGACCCCAAAGAACTCCCCGACTTTGACCTCCTGTGCGGAGGCTTCCCCTGCCAGGCGTTTTCTACAGCTGGCAGGAGAAAAGGATTTGAAGATGCAAGAGGTACTCTCTTCTTTGAACTGGCCAGAGTGGTTAAAGAAAAACGACCGCCGTATCTTTTCTTTGAAAACGTGCCTGGGCTCCTTTCGCATGACCGAGGCCGGACGTTTGGTGTCATCCTCTCCGCGCTTTATGACCTGGGGTATCATGTCGAATGGACTGTGCTTAACAGCAAACATTTTGGAGTCCCTCAATCAAGACGGCGGCTGTTCCTTATCGGATATCTTGATCCCCGATGCGCCGGAAAAATACTTCCTGTCTTTGGAACAGATGCAAAAGCTCTTGTACAGATCGTCCATGGACGGCTGGGCAAACGAGTCTATGATTCTGCCGGAATCGCCTGCACACAGGACACCAGCAGACAATCCGGACTCTACTTTGTAGATCTGACAAAGGGCGATCCGAAGATCACGGCGAACGCCAGATGTTTGCATACCCGGCAGGACGGCTCCCTTACCAACTTCAAAGGGCAAAATTCCGGCGTTCTCTATATCAAGGAAGCAACGAAGAAAGGCTACAAGGAAGCGCATGAAGGCGATTCCATCGATCTCGGCTTCGCGGGCAGCAATACGCGCCGCGGGCGTGTGTTTGCGGGCGTTGCCCATACGGTGGACACAGCGAACACACACGGCATTGTCCTGCGCGGCGGCAGAGTCCGCAGGCTGATGCCGCGGGAGTGTTTCCGCTTACAAGGGTTCAGCGAGGATCAGATTGACAAGATCCTCGCCATCAATTCTGATGCGCAGGCATACAAGCAAGCAGGCAACAGCGTGACCGTGACGGTCATAGAAGCCATTGGCCGCCGCATCCGCGCAGCAGATGCGGAACTCTACGCACAAGAAAGCAGGTGACCTATGCCAAACCATATTACAAACATTTTGAAGTTTAAGGGTGACAGTGAACAGGTTCATGCCATGCTTGACAAAATCAAAAGTGATGAACTCGGCTTTGGCAGTATTGACTTCAATAAAATCATCCCCATGCCGGAAAGCCTCAACATTGAAGCTGGCTCCCGCACAGACGAGGCTCTGTATGTCTGCATGATGGCGCTGAACCCAGCCGCACCGGACATGGGCGTTCCAAAATTGAGCAGTGAGGAATATCAGAAGTTGGCCGGCATTGTTGGTCGAAGCAAAGGCGAGCAGTTTATGACGCTGGATGCACAGCGGATTTCCAGAGCCAGCAAATACACGCCCCTTTCAGATGTCATCGCCATGGGGCAGGTCGTGATCTCCAACTTCCTGCAATATGGCTGCGGAGATTGGTACGGATGGTGCAATCGGAACTGGGGAACAAAGTGGAATGCTTATGACGTTCATTTCGATCAGGAATCACAAAGCATTCACTTCCTGACAGCATGGGATACACCCATGCCAGTCATAGACAAGCTATCACAGATGTTCCCGGAGGTGGAAGTTGATCTGCAGTGGGCGGATGAAGATATTGGTCACAACGTCGGTCATGTTGTCCTTTTAGCCGGAGAGCCGATTGACGGGAATATCCCGGAGGGCGGCAGCCGGGAGGCTTATGAGATGGCGTTTCAGATTCACGGCGCAGAAGCTGCCGATTTTAACATGGTGTTCGACGAAAAGAAAGATACCTACGTTTATCAGGAGCCAGAGAAACGTACTCCTCCGCAGACAAAGGGCGATAAGCCGAAAGAACCGGAGCGATGATTGGGATCAAAGATCAATGCTTCGGCGTGGAAATCGAGCTGACCGGCATCACGCGAGCAGAAGCGGCAGAGGCGCTTGGCGCGTATTTTGGAACGACGCCGCAGCGCAGCTATGATAATTACGATAGCTGGTATGTACCGGATCGGGAGGGCAAGCAGTGGCGCATCATGAGCGATGGCAGTATCCGCGCAGAGTGGAATGACGATGGTCACTATCGCAGAACAACCGATCCAGAATATCGCGTGGAGATGGTAACGCCGAAGCTCACCTATGAGGAAATGGAGAAATTCCAGGAGTGTGTGCGCCGTATCCGGCAGGCAGGCGGAAAAGTCAACGACTCCTGCGGGATGCACGTCCATGTGGACGCCTCCAATCATAACCGCCAGAGTCTCAAAAATCTGCTCAGTATCATGTATTCCAAAGAAGATCTGCTGTTCAAAGCCCTGAAAACGGACCCCGCCCGCGTCAACCGCTGGTGTCAGCGTGTGCGCGAACCCATGCTGCAGCGGGCAAGGCGGCTGTCCAATGAACCGACGAGAGATTTGACGCAGCTGGAGAACATCTGGTACGAAGGCTGCATTTCTGCGCATGAGCATTACAACTGGACGCGCTATTACGCGCTGAATCTTCACTCTGTCTTTTACCGCGGCACCATTGAATGGCGCTGCTTTAATTCTACCCTCCACGCCGGTCGTGCAAAGGCTTATGTAAACTTATGTCTCGCCATGTCCGCGCAGGCAATTAGCCAGCGCACCAGCGTCATGCGCAAGACGGTGAGCGACAATGAATTGTTCACGTTCCGTGTCTGGCTCGTGCGGATGGGGCTGAACGGCGATGAATTCAAGAACACGCGCGATCATCTGCTTGCCAATCTGGAGGGCAATCGCGCTTATCGTTATCCCGACGAAATGAAAAGTAAGCTGTTCAAAATAAGTAATAGCCGATAAAATTAGCTTGCATTCTTTGCATAATATTTTAGGAGGCATCTTTATGGACGGTAAAAAATCAATACAGGAATTGACGGTTGCCTTTGATCGGGCATTGGTTGCAGCCGGATATAGTGAATCCCGGCTTACAAATTTTCGGACAGTAATAAAGCGGCTGCTCATATTTGGGGCAGCACAAGGAATTGAATGCTATTCTTCCAGTGTGGGGAAAAAGTTCCTTGAAAAGTGTTATCCTGTTGAATTTGATGGCCGACTTGTTCATGAGTTGCCATGCACCACACAGTACGCATGGAGAACAATTACGCTGCTGAATGACTTTAATACGCATGGCGCGTTTTTCCGCGCCAGACGGTTAAGGGGAAACCTCCAACTTACTACAGAGTTCCAGAACCTCAGGGACGAATTTGGTGATGACTGTCGGGGGAAGGGTACCTCTGTGGCTACTGTATATAGGCGGCAAGCAGATCTGCGCAAATTTTTCAACTACTTGCACTCAAACAAAATTGCTATATCTGAAATTTCTCACAAAACGGTAATTGGGTTCTTAGGCACTATTATTACATTGAGCGATGATGCGGTAGAACACCACAGACGCACGGTAAGCCTTTTCTTGCAGTTCTTGTTTCACAATGGATATGTAAGTGAAGATTATTCCCGCAATATTCCAGCGAAACGATCTTTGCGGAAGAATCCGCTGCCATCCGTATGGGAACATGAAGATGTAGATCAACTGCTATCTGCGGTGGACCGGGCAAATCCTATGGGAAAAAGAGATTACGCAATTTTGCTGCTTGTAACAAAACTTGGACTTCGAGTCGGAGATATCCGTGCGTTGTGTCTTGGAGATATAGATTGGGAGAACAGCAGGCTGTCTTTTATACAGTCTAAAACGCAAAAGCGTGTCGATTTGCCACTACCGGATGATGTTGGTTGGGCAATCATTGATTACTTAAAATATGGACGGCCTAAAACTACGATACAAAATGTTTTCTTGACAGGACGGACACCAATCATGGCATTTTCAGATACGTCCTCTCTTAGCGGTATCATTGTACGTTATGCGCGGATGGCAAAAATTGATCTATCCAAGCGCAAGCATGGTATGCATTCACTGCGGCACACCTTGGCAACGAGGCTCATGGAAGAAAACATTCCCATTTCAACCATTGCAAACATCTTGGGGCATACCTCAACCGATACGGTAAAGAAGTATTTGCAGGTCGATACGCATCATCTTCGGGGCTGTGCATTGGATGTGGAGGTGCTGTTATGATTGGGCAGGTCGAGTTTTATGAAAAGGCCGGATTTCAAAATATTTTATCTGAAAGGTGCTATGAATACTTAGTTGAAAAGGAAACTATTGGAGTCCAGATTCAGAAACCGATGGGTATGCTGCTCCGCTTTCTGCGAATGTGTCTTGCAAACGGGGAACCATTGGATCATGCCTCCAAAAGCGCGGTTGAGTGCTGGAATGAAAAGGATATCAATGAAACTCCTCGCAACCATTATTACCGTGCCACAGAAATCCGGCGATTCATGCAGTACTTAGAGAAAGCTGGCATAGACGCATATGTTGACAGGGATATCCGAAGGGTTCAATCCAGCTTTGTACCATATATTTTTAGCCATAGTGAGATTGTACGCTTATTTGCAGCCGCAGATGGACTTCCATACACGCCGATTTCTCCGCAGCGCGTTTATGTGATGAGTTTGCTGTTCCGAATGCTTTATGGCTGCGGTCTGCGGATTTCAGAGGCATTGAATCTTGTTATGGCAGATGTCGATTTGGATCAAGGTATCCTGTATATACGAAACAGTAAGTTTGGCAAGGAACGTCTGGTTCCAATGTCCGAGTCGTTAACATTCCGCTGCTTCCAGTATGTTTCAAATGTTGGCAAACACAGAAAAGACGAGGCAGCATTTTTTCAAACGCCATGTGGCGGACACTACGCTTCCGGTACCATTCTCTATGCGTGGCGACAGACGCTTTACTGTGCAGGAATATCTTATGGAGGCAAAGGAAAAGGCCCCAGAATTCACGACTTGCGTCACACTTTCGCGGTGCATTGTTTACAGAAGTGGGTTGAGGCTGGCGAGGATTTAAACGCCAAACTTCCGTATCTGTCCGCATATATGGGCCATGCGGGCCTTTACTCGACACAGCAGTACCTGCGCTTAACCGCAGAGGCTTTTCCGCACATTGTTTCAGCAATGGAACATAATTTTGATGTCTTTCCTGGGAGGCAGGTGGAATTGTGAGGACTACAGATTTTGCATCGTTGCTTAGTAAATATTTATTGTCCTATTTACCATGCCAGCGCGGAGTCAGCGATAACACACTTGCCTCCTATGAAGCGGCTTTTTCCCGTTTGCTTCAGTATTGTGAGGAAGAACGCGGACTGCCAGTTCGCAAGATTACAGTTGAGACCCTGTCTCCCGATTTAATTGAGGGGTACCTGAATTGGCTCTGTGAGAAACAGAAGAATTCTGCCTCAACGCGAAATCAACGCTTGTCCGCCATAAAAGCCTTTTTTAAGTTTACCCGTAGAGAAAATCCACGCTATATTTACGCCTGCGAAAGAATCCTCCAAATTCCCACAAAAAAGTGTCCAACGCCAGTCTTACAGTACCTTTCATATGAGGAAATCAAGGAAATGTTAGAGAAACCAAATCCTTGTACCGAAAAAGGGTTTCGAGATTTGCTTATACTCTGTCTGCTCTATGACACAGGGGCAAGAGTTTCTGAACTTCTGGATCTGACCGTTGGAGACATACATTTCGGACGGTATGCGCGTGTACAACTTACGGGGAAAGGGAATAAATCCCGAGAGGTACCGCTTTCAGCAAAAACAGCGGATCTGCTTAAAAGTTATATCCAAAGGCAAAACTTATCCAGCCCAGAAAAACGAACTCAACAGCTAATTTTGAATTCACAAGGAAAATCTTTTACTCGTGCAGGAATTACCTATATTTTGCAGAAGTATGCACCTGATGGCCATAAAAAAATCACACCACATATTTTGCGGCATACAAAAGCTATGCACCTCCTCCAGTCTGGTGTCAATATCGTCTATATACGCGATATTCTGGGTCATGTTGATATTAAGACGACGGAAACATATGCACGTGCTGACACCGAGATGAAAAGGAAGGCTTTGGAACAAGCATATCCAACGCCTGTTCCTAAGCAGGGTACATGGCAATCTGACAGTAAGTTAATGGATTGGCTGAAATCATTGACTCCATAAGCGTTATGAAAAGAAATTTGCGAGGGCTGCTCCTGTTTACAAGGAAAGTCCTCGCTTACTTTTCATTTCGTCGGGATAACGATAAGCGCGGTCGCCCTCCAGATTGGCAAGCAGATGAACGGCGATGAATTCAAGAACACGCGCGATCATCTGCTTGCCAATCTTCAGGGCAACCGCGCCTGGCGATACGACAAGGACTGCTATGCAAGCAGCCACAAAAACCGAACATCTCAACAGGAACAGGAGAGGTGACCGAATGAGAATTTGTATTGAAGAATCTACATACGAGGGTACGCCCATCGAAATTTTAGCCCAGCTCCGTGCCATGCATTTTGATGCAGGCACGTTCGACGGAACGGAAGGCTACATCCGCTATATGCAGAACACGATCCGCCGCATGACGGAAACCCAGTGTGAGCTGCCGGAGGGCAGCACGGAAGAACGTGCAGCCGCACTTATTCATGTTTTGCAGGAGATCGGCGCGCTGGAGCTGCTGGAGGAATGAGGATGGAAAGACCACTGTATTTTGCCTACGGCAGCAATATCAATCTGGATCAGATGCAGTACCGCTGCCCGGACGCGACCGTGTACGGACAGGCTGTTCTGGACAATTATGACCTGCGCTTTCGCGGCAGCGGCGTTGCGACGGTCGAACCCAAGGAAGGTGCTTGTGTCTACGGCCTTTTGTGGGAGTTAACTGACAAATGTGAAGCATCCCTCGACCGCTATGAAGGCTATCCGCGTCTGTACATCAAGCAGACGCTGGAGGTGCGGACGTTTGACGGGCAGCGCGTCCCGGTCATGGCTTATATTATGAACCCAGAGCTGCATCTGAAACCGTCCCTGCCGCCGAGAGACTACTATCTCGGTATCAAAACGGGCTATGAGCAGAACGGTCTTCCGGTCGGCTGTCTCAAGTATGCGTTCAAAAGCTGTCTCAAGGAGTGCGGCATTGAACCGTACCCAAAGAAAGTGCAGACCAAGCCGCCGCAGCGGAAGGAGGCCAGCCATGAGCGATAACGCCATCCGGAGAATTCAGGCCGGTGATCTTCGCAAAATGAGCGACCGGGAAGGGCTGATCCTGCAAGGCTGCGGCGGTGATCCGCAGGAATGGTTGGAAGGGATCAACGAAATGCTCACGGATGCCGGAATCCTGCGCAATGGCAGCCGGTTTGAACGGGCATCTCTGTTTGAGTACGACGGTCACACCAACATGCTGTTTGACTTTGAAGGTGTTGATCTTGATGTCGGCAAACTCGCCATGTGGAGACTTACCACATACGGAACGATTGGCGGGACATGGCTCAGTGATTATGTGCCGAACCGTCTGGGTGGATTTTTAGAGAAATCCGAACTGGGTGTTGAAAAGCCGTCCTGCCCGCTCATTGGGCAGGACGGCAATATTTTTAACCTTGTCGGCATTGCGGCGAGGACGCTGCGCGAAGCTGGTCTGCGGGATCAGGCAAAGGAACTCACCCACCGTATTTTCAGCGGCGAGTGCCACAGCTACGGCGAAGCCCTGTGCCTGATTGGGGAATATGTGACGATCACAGACATTGGCGACTACAATCACAACCGCCGCGGAAAGGAGAAGGATAACTATGAGCGATGATCCCATGCGCATTCTGGTCGTGGAACCCACCAAAGATCCGTATGTCAAGGAGATCGACGGCAGCTTGGCGAGCATGCAGGCTATTGTGGGTGGTTTCATTCAGGCCGTCGAACCGTTTGATGATCCGAATGTCCTGCTGCTGTGCAACGAAGAAGCCAAACTCCTCGGCCTGCCGGAAAACCGCTTCCTGCGGAATCGCAATGGCATACCGTATGACATCATCCACGGCACGTTCTTCCTCGCCCAAGGCAGCGGCGAGGAATTTTGTTCTTTGACCGACAAGCAGATACAGACCTATACGCGCCTGTATTCCCGCGAAAAGCTGTTCGTCATGCAGCATGGAAAGGTGATCAATCAGCCAAAGAAAGGAAAATCGACGCATGAAAGATAAATACATCCTGACGGCAGAGTCCGTCACGGCAGGCCATCCGGACAAGCTCTGCGACACGATTGCGGACAGCGTTCTGGACGCCTGTCTCAAAGAAGATCCCAATGCCCGCGTTGCCTGTGAAGTGCTGGCGACGGCGGGCAAAATTCTTGTTGCCGGAGAACTCCGCACGACGGCAAGCCCTGACGTGGAAACCATTGTACGGCAAGCGGTTCAAAGAGCCGGATATGACTGTAATTATCATGTAGAGGTGCGGCTACATACGCAGAGTCCTGACATTGCAGGTGCGGTCGATGGCGAAACGCTCGGCGCAGGCGATCAGGGCATTATGTACGGCTACGCCTGCTGGGAAACGGTGGAACTGCTGCCCGCGCCGGTCGTGCTGGCGAACCGCATCACGAGCCTGCTCACCACCTGCCGGGAAGAAAAGCTGATCTCTGGCATTGGGCCGGACGGCAAAACACAGGTGTCCGTGCAGTATGCGTTCGGTGTGCCGGAGCGCGTGGACACCATCGTGATCTCCTGCCAGCATGATGCAGACAAAGACCCTGACGAGCTTCGTGAGGAACTCCGCAGGCTGGTCATTGCCCGCGCCTGCCATGACGTGCGCATCGATGAGAATACAAAAATCTTCATCAATCCATCCGGCAGATTTGTGCTGGGCGGCTTTGAAGCCGATACCGGTCTCACCGGCCGCAAGCTGATGGTCGACACCTACGGCGGGCTTGCGTCTCACGGCGGCGGTGCGCTCTCCGGCAAGGACGGCACGAAAGTCGACCGCAGCGGTGCGTATATGGCGCGTTATGTGGCAAAGAACATCGTCGCAGCCGGTCTTGCCGATGTGTGTACGGTCAGCCTCGCCTATGCCATTGGGCAGACCGAACCGGTTGCCGTCGAGATCGACACGCAGGAGAGCGGATACTATGACGACGCATTCCTGACCGAAGCTGTCCGCCGTGTCTTTGATTTCACTCCGGCTGGCATAATTCACGCGCTGGATCTGGACAAGCCGTTCTTCGCAGAAGTCTGCAACAACTGCCACTTTATGCACCCGCAGGCCGCATGGGAGCAGACGGACAAGACAGAGAAACTGCGGATGGCCTGTGCGGAACTGGAGGACGAGCGCACATGAGTCCAAAGCATGTCGTATCCTGTTCCTTTGGAAAAGACAGCATTGCGACGATCCTGCTGGCCTTGGAGCATGGCGAACCGTTGGACGAAGCGGTGTACTGTGAGGTCATGTTTGATAATAGCACCTCAGGCGAAGTGCCGGAACATCAGGCGTTTATCTATCAGGCAGCGATTCCCGCCCTTGAAAAACTGGGCGTACCTGTCCGTGTGCTTCGAAGCGAGAAAACCTATACCTCTGTTTTTATGGGAAAGGTCACACGCGGGCCGAAGAAAGACATGATCCGCTCCTTTCCTGTGTGTGGGAAATGCTATGTCCAACGTGACTGCAAAATGCACCCGATCCGGCAGTATCAGAAAACGCTGCCGTCAGATACCGTGCAGTACATTGGCATTGCAAAGGACGAACCGCAGCGTCTGGCACGGCTAGGCGGCAATCAGGTGTCGCTGCTGGAGAAATACGGATACACCGAGGATGACGCGAAGCAGCTCTGCAAACAAGCAGGACTGCTTTCCCCTGTGTACGAGTTTACCGACCGCGGCGGCTGCTGGTTTTGCCCGAATGCCAAGCTGTCCGAGCTGCGACATTTGTACGACCATCATCCGGATCTGTGGCAAAAAATGATGCGTCTGCAAATCGTCCCCGGCAAGGTCACAGAGAAATTCAACCGCAGCCAGACGTTTGCGGATATTGATGCAATGTTCCGAGAACAGGATTTGTAAGCAGCGGCCTAACATATTATTGGGGTGGCGATATAAAAATAGGCGTGAACTGTGCAGTTGCATAAATCCAGAAATGCTGGTAAAATACCAATAGAGAAATTATTTTTACAGGAGGTGTCGGACAATGATGTATCCTTTTTTAACGTTGGATGACCAAACCGAGATCGTGCATTCTCAGCTTCTGGACGATGGCAGCGTAAAGGTCTATGTGGAAAAGCCGGACGAAAAGGATTGCTTTCACTATGCGACGTGCTTTCTGCCAGAATACCGCTGGGAAGATGTTTCCGGCTTCTCTGAAGCGGAGATTCAGAAGTATCAGGAAATCATCTCGTCTACGGCGCATCTGATCATGCGGTTTGCCGCAGAGGGAGGCTTGGAAAATGCCGCAGGTTTTTAAGGTCGGTTCTTACTGGGTCTACTTCTGGGCAAATGAAAACGATCCGCTGGAACCGGTACATGTTCATGTCTGTCCGGGCGCGCCGAACGGCAACGCGACGAAGATCTGGATCACACGGGCTGGCGGTTGCATCCTGTGCAATAACAATTCCAGAATCCCGGACCGGGTGCTCCGGAACATCATGGACGTGATTGAAGCCAGAAGTGCAGAAGTGATTCAAAAGTGGACGTCATTTTTTGGCGAGGCTAGATTCTTCTGCTAAACCATACGGATGGGAAAGAATAATAAGAAGTGTCCTCGCTGCGGGCATAAAATGAAGCAGCAGTTTATTGGTTTGCAGCATTGCTCCTGCGGCATGAGTTGGAAGGGCGGGATCGGCTTTTTTGAGCGCACGCCGGACATGGTATTCTGTCTGCGCCGACAAAAGGGCTCCGCAAAGCAGAGCATCTGCATTGAAACACGGCAGGACGACAATACAATATCCAAATCATAATTACGGGAGCGTCAGAGAGATCTGGCGCTCCTGTTTCTTTCGGAGGTATCATGACAAATTTCTTTCTGGAAGAACTGAGAAAGATCTATGGAGATGGGCGCGTGATCCATGATCCGCAATTCGTTGGCGAATGCTGCTACGGCAGTCTTGGCGATCTGCGGGTCAAAGCGCGATTTACAAAAGATATCGTTGCGAATCAGCATCCATACCTGACAGTTTCCATTCTGAATCCTACGAAAGGCGAAATTGACAGTGTTCGGATGAAAATTGGGGACGTCGTCAGCAGAAGCTGCCGCAGCACGAATCCGAATCTTCGCAATACGGAACCGCACATCTGGGTCGACGGGAAAACGCCGCAGTGGTATGCCTGCTGCCCCGGTTCGCGTGATTATACGTTGTTGGCAAACGCGACTGCGGAATATCTCAGCGTTTTTGAACTGACGCACGAACGGGTACAGAATCGACAACATACTCAAAAAATGAAGGGAGCGGATGCCCATGCGCGATAAGCCCAGATGGGAGATCATCCACGGAGACAGCCTTACGGTGCTGGAGAGCTTTCCTCCCGGCACGTTTGACGCTGTCATCACAGATCCGCCGTATGCGTCCGGTGGCCGCACACAGGCGGAAAAATCCAAAGCCACCGCAAAGAAGTATTCCAGCATGGGCGGCAACGCACCGCCTGATTTTGACGGCGACGCCAAGGATCAGCGGTCATGGACCCGCTGGGCGGCAGAGTGGCTGTATCTTGCAAGACGTGCGGCAAAACCCGGCGCGCCGGTCTGTATGTTCATTGACTGGCGGCAGCTTCCCTGCGCCAGCGATGCGCTCCAATGGGCGGGCTGGATCTGGCGCGGGATTGCCGTGTGGGACAAGGGAAACTCCCGTCCACAGAAAGGTCGATTCCGACAGCAGGCAGAATATATTGTTTGGGGCTCGAACGGAGATATGCCGGTCAGCCGCCCTGTGCCGTGCCTGCCGGGTGTGTTCAAATACGGCAATCCGCAGAACCGCATCCACCTGACTGAAAAGCCCTTGCAGCTCATGCAGGATCTCGTCAAAATCACAGAACCGGGCGGTCATATCTTAGACCCCTTTGCAGGCTCCGGCACGACGGTTCTGGCTGCGGTGAAAGAAGGTTATGACGCAACCGGCATCGAGGTCACCGACGTGTACGCAGATCTTGCCAGAAAGCGGCTGGAAGCAGAGCTGAATGCTGCGTAGCGACTATAGTAGCGACTACAAAGGGCAGAAACCAGTCCTTCGGGATTCCATAGCGACTAATGTAGCGACTACGCCATTCAAAAACCAATTTGAATGGCCGAAGCAGCGCGAAGGCATCTATAAGGAAAAGAAAATTGAAATCTCTCTCCTCTCTCGCCCCGCTGAAAAGCGGGGCATCAGGCTCTCGCCGCCTCGCGGCAAGAGCGCAAGCATAGCGTTTTGGTACCAAAACGCAGCTTGCAGGGAGAACCCTGACCCCAACATGCCGCCTGTGGGCGGAGAAAGGAGCGCCGTGCGGAAGAATCAGTACAATCTGCATATCCGGCTGGATGAGGACGAACGCGCCGCGCTGGAAAAGGGCGTCGAAATCGCCCTGCGTGAGGACGACAAGGTCGTGTTTGAGGAGTTCGTGGACGCGCAGGAGGTCGAGTGTGCGGCCATCGGCAACCCCGATGACCCGTCCACCGTTGCCACCACCCGCCCGGGTGAGATTTTGGCCGGGGCGGAGTTCTACACCTACGATGACAAGTACAAAAACGGCGTGTCCCAGACCGTCATCCCCGCCCATTTGAGCGAGGAAAAGCTCGACGAGGTGCAGGCCGAGGCCCGCAAGGCCTATCTGGCGCTGAACTGCGCGGGTCTGTCCCGCTGCGACTTCTTTGTGGAGCGCGGCACCGGGCGCGTTTTGTGCAACGAGCTGAACACCCTGCCCGGCTTTACGCCCATCAGTATGTATCCCAAGCTGATGGAGCATGAGGGTTACAGCTATCCGGCGCTGGTCGATAAGCTGCTGCAGCTGGCCCTGCACCGCCGGAAGGGGGCTTATTGATGGACACACGGCCCATCGGCGTATTTGACAGCGGCCTTGGCGGGCTGACCGCCGTGCGCCAGCTGCGCCGCGTGCTGCCCGGTGAGGATATCGTCTATTTCGGCGATACCGGCCGCGTGCCTTA
>ENA-ORNO01001120-ORNO01001120.1-human-gut-metagenome-genome-assembly--contig:-NODE-1120-length-13519-cov-6.788770_pt1 | contig 13519 bp, 10 predicted proteins | sample MGYA00242117_ERZ509026 | MGnify/ENA primary metagenome ERZ509026 (study PRJEB26280, sample SAMEA2338710) | human gut metagenome | biome: human gut; feature: human-associated habitat; material: faeces... | reverse complement strand
CGCCGGGGACGCTGGAATACCGCAGGACGGGCAGCACCCGCCGCTACTACCCCGATTACCCGTACAGATGGGCGACAAATACCGTTGTCCATATCCTTGAACGCAAGGAGTATCTGGGGCATACGGTAAACTTCAAGACCGAGAAAATCTCCTACAAAGTGAAGTCCAGCGTAGAAAACCCGGAGGAAAAGCAAGCGGTATTCGAGAACACCCATGAGCCGATTATCGACCTTGCCACATGGGAACGGGTGCAGGAGTTACGCAAGCAGCGCAAACGCCCCAACCGCTATGATGAAGTGGGCTTGTTCTCCGGCTTGCTGTTCTGCGCCGACTGCGGCAGCGTCCTCTACCAGCAGAGGTATGAGAACAAGACAAGGCGGCAGGACTGCTACATCTGCGGGAACTACAAGAAGCGTGTCAAGGACTGTACGGCGCACTTTATCCGCACCGACCTTTTGACAGCGGGAGTGACCGCCAATCTGCGGAAAGTGACCGACTATGCGGCAAGGCACGAAAAGCAGTTTATGAAGCTGCTGATCGAGCAGAACGAGGACGGGGGCAAGCGCAGAAATGCCGCCAAGAAAAAGGAACTGGACGCAGCCGAGAAGCGCATAGCCGAGTTGTCCGCTATCTTCAAGCGGCTTTATGAGGACAGCGTGACCGGGCGCATTTCTGATGAACGGTTTGCGGAGTTGTCGGCAGACTATGAAGCCGAGCAGCGTCAGCTTAAAGAGAGAGCCGCCGAACTGCAAGGGGAACTTGCAAAGGCGCAGGAAGCCACGGTAAACGCCGAGAAGTTTATGAACATTGTCCGCAAGTACACCAGCTTTGAGGAACTTACCCCTACCATGCTGCGGGAGTTTATCGAGAAAATCGTAGTGCATGAGTGCAGCTATGACGAGAACAAAAACCGCAGGCAGGAAATTGAAATCTATTATTCTTTTGTCGGCAAGGTAGAATTGCCCGAATAATGCCCGACCTGTCCGGCACAATGCGCAAGTGCCGGATAGGAACGGCAAAAAATTTTACACTTCTATTGCTTCTTTATATTACACAACCAAAAAGCCAGGGCATGAAGCAGCTTATGGCGGGCGGCGGCGTTGCCCTTATCGGCATGACCCTTGTACCGCTGCTTTCCGGCTTGTTCGGTTAAGAAGCGCGGGTAAAGGCTTATGCAGAGCATACTTGACGCGATTAACGAATGGATAAAGGAAATCCTCATAGGAGCCATAAACGGTAATCTGTCAACTATGTTCGGGGACGTAAACGAGAAAGTCGGCACTATCGCCGCAGAGGTAGGGCAGACCCCGCAAGGGTGGAACGCAAATATATTCTCCATGATACAGACGCTTAGTGAGAATGTAATCGTACCCATTGCGGGGCTTGTCATTACCTACGTCCTATGCTATGAGCTTATCAGCATGGTAACGGAAAAGAACAATATGCACGACGTTGACACTTCCATGTTCTTCAAGTGGGTGTTCAAGGCGTTTGTGGCAGTCTACCTTGTGACGCACACCTTTGACATCACTATGGCGGTGTTCGATATGGCGCAGCACGTTGTTTCCGGCGCGGCGGGGGTAATCGGCGGCAGCACAGAGATTGATGTTGCCGCCGCCCTTGCTTCCATGCAAAGCGGGCTTGACGCTATGGAAATCCCCGAACTGCTCTTACTTGTCATGGAAACAAGCCTTGTGAGCTTGTGCATGAAAATCATGTCCGTACTGATAACCGTTATCCTCTACGGCAGAATGATAGAAATTTACCTTTACTGTTCGGTATCGCCTATCCCGTTCGCAACAATGACTAATCGGGAATGGGGACAGATAGGGAACAACTACCTAAAATCCCTGTTCGCGCTTGGCTTTCAAGGCTTCCTCATAATGATATGCGTCGGCATTTACGCGGTTTTGGTGAACAACATGATAATAGCGGACAACCTGCACAGCGCGATTTTTTCCCTTGCAGCCTATACCGTTATCCTCTGTTTCTCCCTGTTCAAATCCGGCGCACTGGCGAAGTCGATTTTCTCCGCGCATTAGCGGCGTGTCAAGGGTAGGGTGGAGATTTTCAGAGCAAAGCGGCGAAAATACTACCCGACCTTGACGCGGGAAAACCCCATAGAATAGGGACGGGCAAAGGGCAGAAATTGACCTTTGCCTTGATTACCCCTATGGGAACTTACAGCAGCAAAAAACCCAGAGAAAGGAGGTTTCCACTTGGCGTATGTACCCGTACCCAAAGACTTATCCAAAGTCAAGACAAAAGTAGCTTTCAACCTTACCAAACGGCAGATTGTATGTTTTGCGGTAGCTCTCCTGTTAGGGCTTCCGCTTTTCTTTCTGCTCAAAGACAGCACAGGCACAAGCCTTGCGTCTATGGCTATGATTGCCGTCATGCTGCCCTGTTTCCTGTTCGCCATGTATGAAAAGCATGGACAGCCCCTTGAAGTGGTGGTGAAGAACATCATACGGACGAAATTCATAGCCCCCAAAGAACGACCATACAGGACAGACAACTTTTATTCCGTCTTAGAACGGCAGAGAAAACTTGAAAAGGAGGTATCAGCGATTGCAAAAGGAAACACGAAGAAACAGCGCGGCGGGAAGCGCAAAGCCTAACCCGCCCCGCAAGCTCACCCGCGCCGAGAAAAAGCAGATTGCGGAAATCATCAGACAGGCAAAGGGCGACGGGAAAGCCCACACCGCACAGCAGACAATCCCCTATATCCAGATGTACCCGGACGGTATCTGCAAGGTTACGGGACGGAAATACTCAAAGACCGTCGCCTTTGAAGATATTAACTATCAGCTTGCACAGGCAGACGACAAGACCGCCATTTTTGAGAACTGGTGCGACTTCCTCAACTACTTTGACGCTTCCGTTTCGGTGCAGCTCTCTTTCATCAATCAGGGGACGCAGCGGGGCGAAGCGGAAAAGGCGGTCAATATCCCGGCACAGGAGGACGCTTTCAACTCTATCCGCACAGAATACCGGAATATGCTGAAAAACCAGCTTGCAAAGGGAAACAACGGGCTTGTCAAAGCAAAATATATCACCTTTGCCATTGAAGCCGACAGTCTGGGCGCGGCGAAATCCCGCCTTGCCCGTATCGAAACGGACGTACTCAACAACTTTAAGCTCTTGGGCGTGTCTGCCCGCCCCATGACAGGCTATGAACGCCTTAAAATGCTGCATGGCATTTTCCACCCGGAGGGCGGGCAGTTTGCCTTTGATTTTTCATGGCTTGCCCCGTCCGGGCTTTCCACAAAGGACTTTATCGCCCCATCCTCTTTCCGTTTTGGCGAGGGGCGTTATTTCCGCATGGGGCGCAAAATCGGCGCGGTTTCATTCCTTGAAATCCTTGCGCCGGAATTAAACGACCGTATCTTATCGGATATTCTGGACTTGGAAACGGGCGTTATCGTCAATCTGCATATCCACAGTATCGACCAGACCGAAGCCATAAAGACAATCAAGCGGAAAATCACCGACCTTGACAAAATGAAAATCGAGGAACAGAAAAAAGCGGTACGCAGCGGCTACGACATGGATATAATCCCGTCCGACCTTGCCACGTTCGGCAGCGAAGCGAAGAACCTCTTACAGGACTTGCAGAGCCGGAATGAAAGAATGTTCCTCTTGACGTTCCTTGTGGTGAACATGGCGGACACGAAGCGGAAACTGGAAAATGACGTATTCGCGGCGGCGGGCATTGCACAGAAGAACAACTGCGCCTTGACCCGCCTTGACTACCAACAGGAAGCGGGGCTTATGTCCTCTGTACCGCTTGGGGAGAACCTTATCCCCATTCAAAGAGGGCTTACCACGTCAAGCACCGCTATCTTTATCCCCTTTATCACACAGGAGCTTTTCCAGACGGGCGCGGCTTTGTACTACGGCTTAAACGCCCTGTCTAACAACATGATACTCTGCGACCGCAAGCAGCTAAAGAACCCCAACGGCTTAATCTTGGGTACGCCGGGAAGCGGGAAATCCTTTGCCGCCAAACGGGAAATGACAAACGCTTTCCTCATTACCGACGACGACATAATTATCTGCGACCCGGAAGCAGAGTATTTTTCCCTTGTGCAGCGGCTTGACGGGCAAGTGATACGGTTATCGCCTACGGGCAAGGGCATTGACGGGAAGCCCCAGTATGTGAACCCTATGGATATTAACCTCAACTATTCCGAGGACGACAGCCCCCTTGCGCTGAAATCCGACTTTATCCTCTCCCTCTGCGAGCTTGTAATCGGCGGCAAGGAGGGCTTGCAGCCCGTCGATAAGACCGTCATTGACCGCGCCGTTAGGAACGTGTACCGCCCTTTCCTTGCAGACCCCGACCCGGAGAAAATGCCTATCTTGGGCGACCTCTACGACGAGCTTTTGAAGCAGCCGGAGCCGGAAGCGGCGCGTATCGCGGCGGCATTGGAGCTTTACGTTTCCGGCAGCTTGAACGTCTTTAACCACCGTACCAACGTGGAACTTTCTAACCGCCTTGTCTGCTTTGACATCAAGCAGCTTGGGAAGCAGCTCAAAAAGTTAGGTATGCTCATTGTGCAGGACCAGGTATGGAACCGCGTCACCGTCAACCGGGCAGAAAGGAAATCCACCCGGTATTTTATGGACGAATTTCATCTTCTCTTGAAAGAGGAACAGACCGCCGCCTATTCCGTTGAAATCTGGAAGCGTTTCAGAAAATGGGGCGGCATACCCACAGCCATTACGCAGAACGTCAAGGATTTGCTTGCTTCCCGCGAAGTGGAGAATATCTTTGAAAACTCTGATTTTGTCCTCATGCTCAATCAGGCGGCGGGCGACCGGGCTATCCTTGCAAAGCAGCTCAACATCTCCCCGCAGCAGATGAAGTATGTCACCCACACCGAAGCGGGCGAGGGGCTTATCTTCTACGGGAACGTGGTGCTGCCCTTTGTAGACCGCTTCCCGAAAGACACCGAGCTTTACCGGGTAATGACGACGAAGCCGGAGGAAGTGGGCGAAGCATGACAAAATTAAGGACAGACACCATTATCAACCGGGACGCGCTCTATGCCTTGCGGGAGCTTCCAGAGGAAAGCGTACACTGTTGCGTCACAAGCCCGCCCTACTATGCGCTTAGGGATTACGGGCTTGATATGCAGATTGGGCGGGAGGACACGCCGGAGCAGTACATTGACAGGCTGACCGAGGTTTTCCGCGAACTGCGCCGGGTACTGCGTTCTGACGGTACGCTCTGGCTGAATATCGCGGACACCTACTGCGGCACAGGAAATAAAGGCTACCATGCAGACCCGAAGAACCCGAAAGGGAGAAACGGACAGCAGATTGCAAGAAACAACCGCGTTTCCGGCTGCAAACAAAAGGACTTAATCGGTATTCCCTGGCTTTTAGCTTTTGCCCTACGCGCTGACGGGTGGTATTTAAGGAGCGACATTATCTGGCAGAAAGAAAACCCCATGCCGGAGAGCGTGAAAGACCGCCCTACCCGCTGCTATGAACATATCTTTCTGCTTACGAAGTCAAAGAAGTATTTTTATGACGCAGCCGCCATAGCCGAGCCGTTAGCCCCCACAACGGCGGCGCGGTACCGCACCGGGCGCAGCGCGGGACAGAAATATGCGGACGAAGTACCCGGACAGGGGAACGTACAGGGGCTTAACCGGGCGCGAAGCGGCAGCTACTACGACGAAGCCCTCATGCCGACCATGCGGAACAGGCGGGACGTGTGGCTTATCAATACCGTTCCCTACAAGGGCGGGCATTTCGCCGCGTTCCCGCCAAAACTTGCCGAAACCTGTATCAAGGCGGGCTGTCCGAAAGGCGGCGTTGTGCTTGACCCCTTTTTCGGCAGCGGCACGACGGGGGCAGCCGCAAAGCAGCTTGACAGGCATTATATAGGCATTGAGATAAACGCCGAGTATTGCGCCCTTGCAAGGGCGCGGATTGGAGGGACAGACACATAAAACAATATAAGGCGCGTGAAAAAGTCACGCAGAAAATGACCCGCGAGGGGGCTGTCGAGGTAAACGCCGCTACCGGGAAAAAGAAACGTATCAGCAAGCGGATAAGGGACGCGGACTTTGCAAAGACCGAAGCCCCACCGCAGCCGGAACAGGCAGCGCAGCCCCTACCGGGCGGCGCAACTTCCCCGCCCTTAACCGACACGCCGCCGCTTCCCCATGCGCCGGGGGCAGAACGGGAACAGGACACCGCAGCAGCCGAGCGCGTCTTGGAACGTATCGACGGGGCGCGTACCAGAAAGGCGAGCAAAAAGGCGGCGAGGAAAGCACAGGCAGAAGCCACAGCAAAAGAAAAATCTTCCCGCTTGCAGTTTACCGACGAGGAACGGGCAACGCCGGAGCTTGAAAGGTATATCCGAAAATCGGACAAAGCAGCCGACCGTCTGGACGCGGCAAAGGCGGCTATCCCCAAAGAAAAGAAACTTGTACGGGAGCGCACCTTTGATGAAGCCACCGGGAAAGGCAAGACCCGCCTACATTTTGAGGAACAGGAAAAGCCCATAGGAAAGAATAAGCCCCACAATAACCCGCTATCCCGCCCCGCACAGGAAGCGGGTATTTTCGTCCACAACAAGATACATTCCGTTGAAAAGGACAATTCCGGCGTTGAGGGGGCGCACAAATCCGAAGAACTGGCAGAGCGCGGCGCAAAGTACGGGGCGCGGAAAGTCAAGGAGGGCTACCACAGCCACAAGCTCAAACCCTACCGGGCGGCGGCAAAGGCAGAGAAAGCGGCGTTCAAGGCGAATGTGGATTTCCAGTACCATAAAGCCCTGCATGACAATCCGCAGATTGCGGGCAATCCCCTTTCCCGCTTCATGCAGAAGCAGCAAATCAAGCGGCAGTATGCAAAGTCGGCAAGGAAAGGCGGCGCAAAAACGGCGCAGAAAGCCGCAGAGAACACCCGCAAGGCGGCAAAAAAGACCGCCGAGGAAACAAAAAAGGCAATCGCTTTTGTAGGGCGGCACCCGGCGGGCGTATGTATCGCCGTTGCCGCGCTGCTCTTATTCATCATGGTATCGGCGGGGCTTTCCTCTTGCGGTTCCATGTTCTCCGGCTTGATGAACGGCATACTTGGGACTTCCTACACGTCGGAGGACAGCGACCTTGTGGCGACGGAGAACAATTACGCCGCAAAGGAAAACGAGCTTCAGCAGCAGATTGACAATATCGAAAGCACCCACCCCGGCTATGACGAATACCGCTATGACCTTGACAGTATCGGGCATAACCCCCATGAGTTAGCGTCCTACCTCACCGCCCTTTTGCAGACCTACACCCCGCAGAGCGCACAGGCAGAGCTAAATCGCGTCTTTGCCATGCAGTACACTTTGACGCTGACAGAAGAAACGGAAATCCGCTACCGCACAGAAACAAGCACAGACCCGGAAACAGGGGAAACGACCACCGAGGAAGTACCCTACGAGTACCATATCCTCAACGTGAAGCTGACGAACAAGCCCATTTCCGAGATTGCGGAGGAACTTCTAACGCCACAGCAGCTTGAAATGTACCGCGTCTATCTGGAAACAAGCGGAAACAAACCGCTGATTTTCGGCGGCGGCTCCCCCGATATGGGCGCGTCCGAGGATTTAAGCGGCGTACAGCTTGTAAACGGCACACGCCCCGGCAACACCGCCGTTGTAGACCTTGCGAAGCGGCAAGTCGGCAACGTGGGCGGGCGACCCTTTTGGAGCTGGTACGGATTTAACAGCCGCGTGGAATGGTGCGCCTGTTTCGTTTCATGGTGCTACAATCAAGCCGGAAAGAGCGAGCCGCGCTTTGCCGGGTGCCAGTCACAGGGCGTACCCTGGTTCCAGTCACGCGGGCAATGGGGCGCGAGGGGCTATGAGAATATCGCCCCCGGCGACGCTATCTTTTTCGACTGGGACGGGGACGGGAGCGCAGACCATGTGGGGCTTGTTATCGGAACGGACGGGGAGCGCGTCTATACCGTCGAGGGCAATTCCGGCGACGCCTGCAAGATAAAGAGCTACCCCGTCAATTACTCCTGTATCAAGGGCTACGGCTTAATGAATTGGAACTGACAACAAAAAAATGAAAATCTGAAAGGAGAAATTTATTGATGGCTATGAACAAAATTGAACGTATCGACAAAGAGATTGCAAAGACCCGCGAGAAAATCACCGAGTACCAGAACAGATTAAGGGGGCTTGAAGCGCAGAAAACCGAAGCGGAAAACCTGCAAATCGTACAGCTTGTGCGCTCCATGCGCCTTTCCCCGCATGAGCTTTCCGCTATGCTTTCCGGGGGCGGTATTCCGGGTATGGAAGCCGCGCCGGGCTACCCCGCAGAACCCGCAGACCATGACACCGAAGAAATGGAGGACACCGAGAATGAATAAGAAAATCCTTAGAACCTTGACCGCACTTTGCGCCGCCCTTGTACTTATGGGCGGCTTTTCCGTCACCGCTTTTGCACAGACCCCGGAGGGAGAGGACGACACCAACGACAGCGGCGTTGTCTACGAGGAACCCCAAAAGGAAGAACCCCTTACCCCGGACGGGAACGCGACCCTTGTAGACGATTTCGGCGGCAACAAGCAGCTTATCACCGTAACGACCAAAAACGGCAATTACTTTTATATCCTCATTGACCGGGACGACGAGGGCGAGGACACCGTACATTTCCTTAATCAAGTGGACGAAGCCGACCTCTTAGCACTTATGGAGGACGGAAGCACCGAAGCAGCCCCGCCCGCCGTTTGCAGTTGCACCGATAAATGCGAAGCCGGAAAGGTAAATGTGAGCTGCCCTGTCTGCAAGGACAACATGACCGCTTGCAGCGGCAAGGAAGCGGAGCCGGAAACCGAGAAACCAACAGAGCAGCCCAAAGAGAAAGGCAATACAGGCGGGCTTGTGCTTTTCCTTGTCGTGGCACTTCTTGGCGGCGGGGGCGCGTTCTATTATTTTAAGTTTATGAAGCCAAAGCAGAACGTCAAGGGCGACACCGACCTTGAAGATTTCGATTTTGACGATTACGACGAGGACGAGGGGGACGGGCTTTCTGATGAAGAACAGGAGGACGAGGAAGCATGACGCTTTTCACCGAAAACCCTTTAGAAAAAATGATGGTACAAAGACCCACCGGGCGGCGTGACAGTGCGCCGCCCGTTCCAAAATCCCCGGCGTGTATGCGTTGCCCTTATAAGGCGCAATCCCCCTGTATCGGCTATTGTCTGAAACAGGCACAGGAGAAGAAGCACACCGCGCCGGAACGCTGAAAGGAGGATTTTTTCATGGCATTTAGACTTGTGATTGCAGAAAAGCCGAGCATGGCGCAGACTATCGCCGCCGCGCTTGGCATTAAGGGGAAACAGGACGGGTATATCGAGGGCGGCGGCTACCTCATTTCATGGTGCGTCGGGCATTTGGTACAGCTTGCGGAAGCTGCCGCCTACGGGGAGCAATATAAAAAATGGAGTTTTGACAGCTTACCCATTCTGCCGGAGGAATGGCAGTACGCCGTTGACCCGGACAAGGGGAAGCAATTCAAAACCATTAAAGAGCTTATGCACCGCGCCGACGTTTCCGAAGTGGTAAATGCGTGTGACGCGGGGCGCGAGGGTGAATTGATTTTCCGCTTTGTCTACGAAGTGGCGGGCTGCAAGAAGCCCATGCGCCGCTTGTGGATTTCTTCAATGGAGGACGGGGCGATTAAGGCGGGCTTTGCTTCCCTCAAAGACGGGCGGGACTATGGCGCGCTCTTTGCGTCCGCCCTCTGCCGCGCAAAGGCTGACTGGCTTATCGGCATTAACGCCACCCGGCTTTTCTCCTGCCTGTATGGAAAGACCTTGAACGTGGGGCGCGTCCAGACCCCGACCTTAAAAATGCTCACCGACCGGGACGCGGCTATCTCCCATTTCCAGAAAGAAAAATATTATCATGTTCGCCTTGATTTATCCGGCGCGGACGCGGCAAGCGAAAGGATTTCGGACAAGGCAGAAGCCGACGCGCTGAAAGGGGCTTGCGAAGCGGGAAAGGCGGTATGCGTTTCCCTTACCAGAGAGAAGAAAACCGCAGCCCCGCCAAAGCTCTTTGACCTTACCTCTTTGCAGCGGGAAACGAACCGCATTTTCGGTTACACCGCAAAGCAGACCCTTGACCTTGCACAATCCCTTTATGAAAAGCGGCTCCTTACTTATCCGAGGACGGACAGCAGCTTTCTTACTGACGACATGGGCGGCACCGCAGCGGACATTATCGCGCTGCTTTGCGAAAAGCTCCCCTTTATGGCGGGCGCGGACTTCACGCCGGAGATTGCAAAGGTATTAGACAGCAAGAAAGTATCAGACCACCACGCAATCATTCCCACTATGGAGCTTGCAAAGGCTGACCCGGACGCGCTGCCGGAAAGCGAGAAGAATATCCTTACCCTTGCGGGGGCGCGTCTGCTTTTTGCCACCGCCGAGCCGCATATTTATGAAGCGGTTACGGCGGTTTTCTCATGCGCCGGGACAGACTTCACCGCAAGGGGAAAGACCGTACTTGCGGAGGGTTGGAAAGAGCTTGAACGCAGATACCGGGCGACGCTGAAAGATAAGCCCGAAGCAGAGGACGGGGAAAATGAGGGCGTGATGCTGCCGGAGCTTTCCGAGGGACAGAACTTTCCTAACCCCGCCGCAAAAGTAACGGAGCATACCACAACGCCGCCGAAGCCCCACAGCGAAGCGTCGCTTCTCTCTGCTATGGAGCGAGCCGGGAACGGGGACACCGACCCGGACGCGGAACGCCGGGGGCTTGGCACTCCCGCCACCCGCGCCGCCGTCATTGAAAAACTGGTAAAGGGCGGCTTTGCAGAGCGCAAGGGGAAGCAGCTTATCCCCACGCAGAACGGAGCCGCCCTTATATCAGTCTTGCCGGATATGCTCACTTCCCCGCAGCTTACCGCAGAATGGGAAAACAATCTGACGCAGATAGCAAAGGGAGCCGCAGACCCCGGCGAATTTCTGTCCGGCATTGAAGCTATGGCGCGGGAGCTTGTGCAGACACACGCCGCAGCACTGGACGGGAAAAAGGATTTGTTCCGGGAGGAAAAGCCCTCTGTCGGCAAATGCCCCCGTTGCGGTTCCCCCGTCCATGAGGGGAAGAAAAACTATTATTGCAGCAACAAAGAATGTGCCTTTGTCATGTGGAAGAATGACCGCTTTTTCGAGGAACGCAAGACCGCTTTTTCCGCGAAGATTGCCGCCGCGCTCCTTAAATCCGGCAAAGTGAATGTGAAGAAGCTCTATTCCCCGAAAACAGGCAAGACCTATGACGGAACTATCGTTCTGGCTGACACTGGCGGGAAATACGTCAACTACCGTATCGAAGTACAGAAGAACTAAAAACTTGAATAGCAAGCATAGGAAGCGGGTACCCACTTCCGTAAATCCCCGTTGCGACGCTGACGCGCCGGACGGGGATTTTGCTTGTTGGGAAGTTTCCCAAACCCTCTTTTGCGGAGGGCTTCACCCTCTAAAAATTTTTGAGAAATCTTTGGCAGAAATGCGGGCGTACCCGTAGTAGACCATGCAGCCCAAAAATGCAGCTTGTGACGCTGCCCCAAAGAAAGGAGGTTTTTCACTATGGCAAGTTTACGGGACACCGTAAAGGACTATCAAGACGAGCTTAGGGACGGTATCGCATGGGTGGCGTTCTGGAAACAGGGGCGTTCATGGAACGCGGAATATTTTCATCTTGATATGGACGACACCCTCTACCCGGAGGACAGGAGCCGGTTAGAGGAAATCAAAAGCACCGACCCCGCCGCCGTTATCCTAAACGGCTATTACTGCGGGCATTTAGGCGAGGACATGAGCCTTGACGAGCTGACCGCCGGAGTGCGCTACCACTACGAAAACAGCATGAACGACATTGACGGTTTTATCGGGGCGCATGACGACAGGCTTCCCCCGGAGGTTATCGAGGAAGCGAGGGCAGCCGCCCATGAAGCGGGGCTTCCCTTTTCCGAAAAGCCCTACCGGGACGGAGAGGATTTTAACCCCTATGTATTTGACGGGAGCATGAGCATTGAGGATTTTGAGCTTATGCACCGCATGATTGAAAAAGAAAGGAGCGAACAAATGGCAGAACCGATTTTAAGCGGCTATCTTTCCAATCTTGGGAAGTACACCGAGGGCAGACCCGCGGGCGAATGGGTGACGTTCCCCACGACTGCCGAACATCTGAAAGAAGTCTTTGACCGTATCGGGATTGACTTCAAGCATTACGAGGAATGGCATTTCACAGAATTTCAATCCCCTATCCCCGGCTTGGCGGAACATTTAAGCGAGTATTCCCACCCCGACGAGCTGAACTATTTAGGGAAGCTCTTGGAAATGCAGTTTGACGACGACCGGGAGAAATTCATTGCAGCCATTGAATACGGCGACCATGCCGACAGCTTACAGGACATCATCAACCTTGCACAAAACCTTGACTGCTACTGGATTTATCCGTCCGTCCACAATGAAGAAGAATACGGGCGTTATCTGGTTGATGAACTGGAAGAACCCGAACTGCCCGAAGAAGCGAAAAAGTATTTCATGTATGAGGAATACGGGCGCGACGCTTCCATTAACGACGACGGTATGTTTACCGAAAAGGGCTATATCTACAACAACCGCAACACCTTTACAGAATGGTACGACGGGCGCGACGTTCCACAGGAATACCGGGTAACGCCGCAGCCCCCGCAGCGGTCACGCCCCGACCCGGAAAAAGCAGATTTTGACGCAGCCGCGCCGGGGCAGAGAACCGCGCAGACCGCAGAGCAGCCACAGGAGCCGCGCCCGGTTATCCCTATCGTGCTGACGAGCGAGAAGCCCGCCGAGAAATTAAAAGAGATTACCGACCGTCTGGAACAGGGTATTGCGGAACTCTTTGACAGCGAGCGTTACAAGGAATATCTGAAAGTCATGTCAAAATTCCATAATTACAGCTTCCGAAACACCGTCCTTATCGCCATGCAGAAGCCGGACGCTTCCCTTGTGGCGGGCTTTTCCGCTTGGAAGAATAACTTTGAGCGAAACGTGATGAAAGGGCAAAAGGGAATTAAAATCATTGCCCCGTCGCCCTATAAAATCAAACAGGAAATGCAGAAAATCGACCCGCACACACAGAAGCCCATAATCGGCAAGGATGGAAAGCCCGTCACCGAGGAAAAGGAAGTCACCATACCCGCCTACAAGGTGGTATCCGTCTTTGACGTTTCCCAGACCGAGGGAAAGGAGCTGCCGGATATTGCCGTTGACGAGCTGACGGGCGACGTTGACCGCTACAAGGATTTTTTCGCAGCCCTTGAAAAGACTTCCCCCGTTCCTATCGCCTTTGAGAATATCGAGGGCGGCTCTCATGGCTACTACCACTTGGAGGACAAGCGCATTGCTATCAACGAGGGCATGAGCGAATTACAGACCTTAAAGACCGCCATTCACGAAATCGCCCATGCGAAGCTGCACGACATTGACCTCAACGCGCCAAAGGACGAGC
>ENA-ORNO01001108-ORNO01001108.1-human-gut-metagenome-genome-assembly--contig:-NODE-1108-length-13613-cov-5.165364_pt1 | contig 13613 bp, 9 predicted proteins | sample MGYA00242117_ERZ509026 | MGnify/ENA primary metagenome ERZ509026 (study PRJEB26280, sample SAMEA2338710) | human gut metagenome | biome: human gut; feature: human-associated habitat; material: faeces... | reverse complement strand
TAAGGTTAAAGAAAGGTCAATAGATACAGCGAATGAGACTTTGAAAAATATGGAGTCAATAATCAAGAATAAAGATCTATTAATTCAAGTCTTAGTATTATGTGTAGATATACTTGAAAATAATCCATTGATCATTAATAAGTTTGTTATCGCTGAAGAGAAGGAATTATCTTTAATGATCAAGTATCTTACTGATGCTGATGAAGTTGATATTTATAAGGTTGATCATGAATGTAAATGTACAATTGGTAAGAGTGAAAAATATGATATTGTCGATAGAATTATTGTTAAGAAAAATGGTGAAATATATAACTTAAAATATTCATTCCCAGATGTTGTACAATTTTTATTCGAAAGACGATTTTCAACAAAATTTGTAATGATTAAATAAGTCCCATTATTTTTTTATTTTTTTTATATAAAATATGCCTAAACGATTAAACACTGAAGATGTTAAAGCTATTTTCGAAAGATATGGTTATACGGTTCCTGATAATTTCGTATACCAAAATAATTCTACTAGTATTCGCGTATATGATGAACAAGAGAATACGTACAAGGATATGACATATAAAAAGTTACAATATCAAATTAAGAAAGGAAGAAGTGAAATGGAAGGAGACCCGTTTTTCATGAACATGGCTCTTAGTGAAACAGGTCCTCGTACTAGAGATGGTTTTATTGATATGATGAACATGGCTCTTAGTGAAACAGGTCCCCGAACTAGAGAAGGCTTCTACGATTTAATAAACACGCCCCTGAGTGATGAAGAGCTTCCCCGTTCCCAATTAGAAAGGTATGAGAAAAGATTTGGGAAGAACTTTATGAGAGAAACTGAAGAAACTAAAAATAATGTAATGCAACTTGCAAATGAAATAATCAAGAAATTAATTAAAAAGCAATCATTCAGTTTAAGCCCAAAAGGTGAGGTCGTTGATTTCTTATACGCATTATCACACGCTATGAAAATTGCTGTACCGAGGATTGATAAAAATATAATCATGACAATTCTTGATAATAAAGGTCACACACAATACGCTAGAGTAAATCAAAATACAATTGATATGTTAGATTGGGTATTAGAAGACAAACAATATGAAATTAATGATAGTGGCGATCCAATACTTGAAAGTTTATCTAATGTGAAAAAACTTGATTTTGAATTTAAGGATATAAGTAGAGGTGGAAGAATTGTTGGTGCATTCTTTCCATACTACAATAATTCTGATATCGATTTAACACCTTATGGCATTTACAAGCGTGGTGAAGTAATTAGAGAATCATGTTTATTAACTGCTTTTCGTTCATCTGGTTTATTGGATGATGAACAATTAAATTTATTATCATCATTCCTTAAAACAAAATTAATACCTAGAGAAGAATTAAAGCATATATCTAATTTATTCAACATTCGCATAAGTTGTAGAGTGCATTACGGTACAGGTAAAACATCGACAAATGAATATGGTGAAAAATATGGGAAAACACTTAAGTTACATATCATTGAAGATCACTATATACTTGACAAAGATGTTAACGCTACAGTATTCTATGTTAAAAACTATGCTAAAATAAACAATGATGAACGTTTTGTGAATCACCCTAGAAAAATGATGTTAAGCAGACTAGACAAAAATCGTTATGAATTCTCTAAAAAAGGATGTACAATAAATAGAATAATTGATGCAATGATTGAAAATAAATTACTAGAACCAATGACTGATGAAGAAAAACGATACCTACAATATGATGAATGTTCTGGGTTATTTAGAGATTATAGAAAGAATAAATCAATCACAGTTAAATGCAAAGAAGCTATACGTCAAATTAACATTAAAGATAAAAAGAGAATTCCAATAACATTTTCAAAACCTAATAAATTCCTGTTTGGTTATGATGTTAAAGACGAAGAAATTCATCAACGCCTTCACGAGTTGCAAAGACTTGTTGATTCACTAAATTTAAGACATAATATTGACGTTTCATTATATCATCATTTTAGTGAATTAATGCAAAAAATAATGTATGAATATGGTTGTTTAGATGATATATATGAATTTAGTGGTAATGTATCGCAAAAAATAAGAAGTGAATTACAGTTCCCTAAAATTATATGGAGTGAAGGTCATTATAAAGGCAAACTCTATTATATTGATCAAGCAGGTGCATATATGAGTTCAGTAACATCTATACCATCAGGAATGCCAGATGATGATGGAAACTTTAAATCAGAAAACACTAAAATTAAAGAACTCATTGAACACCTTTATGATATTCGCATGAAAGCTAAAAAAATTGGAATGGATAAATTAGCTACAACAATTAAATATATGATGAATAGTTCTTGGGGTTATTCAATGAAGAAACCAAAATTAATTAAACATAGATTTGTTAAAGATGTTGATGAATATGTTAAGAAATTTGATCCATTCATCATTAAATACAAATACAATCAAGGTCATTCAGGTCCAGGTTATGTTGACCGTATAAATCCATATGTTGAAAGCTATTCATATCCACAATTTGCACGATCAGTTCTCAACACATTTAATGCAAAAATGAAAGAACTCTGTAATAAAGTCAATGTTCTATATAGTAAAACTGATTCAGCACTTATATATGAGAATGATTACAAGAAATTATTATCAGAGAATTGGATAGGTGAAAAATTAGGGTTATTTAAAGTTGAACACATATTTACTGAAGTGTATGTTAAATCTGCTGAAAAATGGATAGGTAAAAATGAAGATGGTACATACTTTTATCACATGTCAAAGAAATTAAAAGATATATGTTCAAAGAGTGATGACCCAATTAAATGTTTGAAATTTATATAAGAGATAATTTATTTTTTTTTTCTTTGATAAAATAAGTAATGCAAGCAAAACGCGCTTACTACTCACCAACAGCTTTCGTCGATATGCTCTTCAAAGAAAACCCATCACTCGAAAATAACATTACAGACATTTATGCATACTTTAAACCACAAGATGCATACGTAGACAAATATCAACAAGTGTGTGCAAGAATCATTGGCATAATATTTAAACGTAAAGAGAAGACATTTAATAACAAGCCAATAATCAACCCTAAAACAGGTAAACCAATAAATCCTCGTACACCTCAACAACAAAAAGAACATGAATTACAACTGGAACGAGAAATACAAAAATCAAGAAAAGTTATATGCATTCCAAACAAGAAAGTTATAGAGATTTCAAATAACAATCAACCAATCATACATTACAAAATATCAAAAACTAAACCATTTAACAAAGACTCAAAGAACTTAATGTACATCTCAATAAATACAACAATGGAGACTTATACGGGTGATGGTGGAGAGATTTCATATTACCCTTCAGCAGTTTTCACAAATACTAATGAACAACTTGAAAAAATGATCAGAGATAATGAAATAGTTATAAAACGAGTTAAACATGCTAGTGAAATGAAAGCAGATTTTAATGACATCGATTATGTTGAAGATGAATTGTGGATGTAAATAATTTATTTTTTTTTCTTTGATAAAATAATGGAAGGAGAAATAATGAATGAGTCTAAAAATAAAACAAGACAAATTCGTAAAAAGAGAATAAGTACTGAAGATATTATCGATTACATTAACTGGTCATTAATAACTGATAATATGAAAATGATAAAGAACAGTTCATTAATAAATGTACAAAAACTATATAAAGAACAAACAGGCGTAGAAGTATCATTAACATTTATCAGGAATCAAAAAATAAAGATGTTTAAAGATAATTAATCACATATCATATTTCTTTTTATTTTTGACCTCTTGTTCTACTGGTTTAATTAATTCACCTCTAAATTTATCTTCTATGCTAAATTGACTCTTGCTAAATTGGTTAAGTTGATTCATTTTCTCAACTAGTTCATGCATTTTTTCTTCATATTCTGCGTGAATGACTTTTATAATATCTTCTTTCGCTGACATGAATTTATTGTTTAATTCACCTGGATTGATGTTGATTAGTTTCTTTGCATATGATGGTGCTAATACGTTGTTCACGAATTTTAATGCACACGTTTTCAATAACTTTACATTTTTATCATAGAATTTTAAAGTCATTGTAATCGTATAGTTAATTGTCGTATTTTTAGCACTAACGTTGTGTGTATATTTAATTTCGACAGCTGCTTGATTATCTACTTTAAATTCACTGATGACGTATTGTTCAAAATTGTCCATACTCATTTTGGATAGAATAAAAAATTTATTTTAATCAAATTAATAATGGAAAAAATTGAAGAAAAATTTAGAGAAATAGACAAATTATTTGATAAGTTATCTGCTAAAAATAAAGTACAATTAGAGAATGCACAAATTAAACCAATACATGCTAAATATCCGTTCGCACAAAATGGTATATGCGCATTTATAGCTCCAATGGGGTCAGGCAAAAGTTACAATTACATGAAACTAGCCGCACAACAAGAGGTATTAAACGATGAACCATTCTTTGAGTTGATCGTTATATGTTCAACTTCAGCTAAATTCGATCAAACAGTTCAAACATTTTTACCATCGATCAAGAAATCAAAGATAGTGTCAGTTAAAGATACAGAATTACTTGACTGGTTGAATAAATATATGAGAAGAATTTTGAAATATAACTCAATTAATGAATATATAAACACTAATTGTAAGAATATAAATGAGGAATTAATGCGTTTAATAATGAAGCATAATCTAGCGAATAAAAAACCTAAAGTAATGAAATATATAATTAATAAATTGATGAAATATAATTGGCGTACATTTCCTCATCGATGTTTGTTGATACTTGATGATTTCGCTAACCATGCATTATTAAGAAGTAAAGAAACAGATTTATCACGATTATTGAAGAAATTGAGACATTTTCATATTAATGTTATGATATGTGTTCAAACTGTTAAATCAATTCCTAAAGATATAAAACGTACATTATCAGATATTGTTTTGTTTCCAGGCATATCACAGTATGATTTCGAAGATTTAATCAAGGAATCACCAGCATCAGCATTCGATTTTAAAAAGTTATGGGACGAGTACAATAAATTAAAAGACCCTCACGCAACATTCACAATACACATAAAAGCAAAGAGCATAAAAATAAACATGAAAAAGTAATTAACTGTGCCTGATTAACTGTACATTGATTTCGCATGTTCGGGTAATGGTGTGTTTTCATTTTTGCTGTCACTGTAGATAACGATATTTAACATGGTATCAATTAATTTATCAATGACATATATTGTGCCTAAAATACATATCCATACATGAAAGAAGCTCATTTCCCATTAAAAAAATATCTAATATGTATAAAATTATTGTACTAAAAATGATGACACCTTTAATCGATTATACAATTTCGTCATATGACTACAATCATTACAACAGAATTGACATAAATTTACCATCACCACCTTCACGTAGAGTATCAATGATTGTCACATCGTTAACTACTAAATGTTCGATTGTTGTTATTGAAAATGATGATTATATACAAATTAATGGCAAGAAGTATGTTTTCAATAATATGTACACTGATTTAAATTCAGAGACGTTTTGCATGTTGTTAAATGCATTGATTAAAAATTCTAATGTTACAGCGTCTGTTGATGAAACTGGACGTATACTATTTGAATCAGATACATTTTTTACAATCAATAATGCATCATATAATATCATTCAATTGTGTGGCATATATAATGAAATTCTACCATTAAATAGCGAATACACAGGGGGAACATTTAGTATACTTGCACAAAGTGTTGGTAACTATTTGTCGACACCTGTATTATATCTCGTGAGCAATGTTGGGAAGAGTTCATTTAGAAATTTATATGAAAACTTAAATATCTCGAGAATTGTACTTAGAATCAACAATAGTTTTTCAGCCAATTATCCAATCATAGTTACAAACGCTGATTTTGAAGTAGATATACCATCATGTGATTTAGGCAATGTTCAATTAACTTTAGTAGATTCAAATATGCGTGAAGTACATTTATTAAACCCCATATACATCACAATTTCAGTAAAAATAATTGAGGAAGAAAATGAGTTATGATTTATTTTTACTTAACGATTGCGTTTTTATAATTAAGTAAGAAACATAATTGAATAATGAATCGACAATATCTAGGAAGTATTGGCGTTTTACCATCACTTGTAAATCGAACGTGAAATACTGACCCATCATTTGGTGCTTTAAAGAATAATGATGGTTTATGGTAGAATTCATTTCCTCTTCCAATAAAGTTTCTTTTACTATCTGAGAATGTTGCGTGAAATTCAATGTATTCTCTATCCCAAACATTTTCAAATACGTGACTATCTTTAAATGTTGTGAGCGAGTTATTTAGTGACCCATCGATTGGCTGATTTAAGAATTTCAAAAAATCATTAAAAGAATTGTTAGCAATGAATTTAAACTTTAATGTTGTGTTAGAATTTGATGTGATTTTATGGCAAGTGATTATTAATTTATTGTTCTCGAAATAATATTGAAATTCGTAAGTATATTGATCACCACTTGAATTAGCACTTTGTTTTGATATTATTGTAGTGATTTTATTGAGTACTTCCATTAATTTATTCGATTTCAATACTTTAATGTCACCAGTTTCATATTGTGATTTTACTTCTCCATCTTCAATAATAACAGCGAAATTAAATGTATGCGTTGTTGCAGCTATATTTAATCTTCTAATGCCGATAACCTTGTTTTGTGATGGATCGTCGAGCCATCTTTGAGGATAACAAAATACATAACCTTCATAAGGTAAATACATATCATTTGGTGCTATATCTAAATTTGTGTATACTTCTTCAATTGCAAGTACTGATGCTGTAGTGTTAAATTGTTTTTCACTCTGGTACATAAATATTTTACTTATAATAAAAATGTTAAAAATAGCAAAATGGAATTCCTCTTCGGGCAAAACCTTAAATACGTACACAAATTTAAATATTGATCAAAAGATAAACAGCATTGAAAACACGATGAAATCACTGATGAATAAAAATACTGTTGTATACTCTAATCATAGTAAAACATCAGACACGTTATCGAATGGTATCTGCAGTTTAACGATCAATAGTATTAACAAGTCATTCATTTTCACATATGCAAAAAACAATATAACAATTTCACCATTAAATAATTCAATAACTAATCTACAATTTATAAATGAAATATCTGTTGATGATTTGATAACTGCTAAAAACATAATGAATAATCAATACTTAATCGACACATTTTCAAACATAAACAATATATTAGAAATTTATCAAAAGTATGTTAAAATTGAGAATGAAACTGTAATGATAAACAAGTTGCTCATAAATGGTGTTGATATTGAAAAAGAGTTAAGTGACCTCAACAGATATGTGGACAGATATATTGAAGATGCTGATGTTAAATTTGAAGTTATCAATGAATCAATACTCAATTTAAATAACAACACAATAACAGTCAATGAAGAAATCTCTGACATAAATGATAAGTATACTGAATTTAGAGAAGAGTTCAAAAATCACACACATGATGGACAATACGTAAAACCTGTTGATATCGAAGAATTGAGAACTAAAATGACAGGAATTGAATATAATAAAGTTAAAATAGGTACAGTTGAGGAGGAAGAAGTTTATGAAATTAATACGTCAATTGATCATGATTTAAAAGTTAATGGATACATAAATGGCATTGATATAACTAAACTATTAAAATTAGAAAATGATGCATTGATTATTAAGGACATACTTTCATTCAATAGTTTAATTAATTTAGTTAGTTCTGATGATAAATTAATAATACGTTTTCCAAATGATAATTCTATAGTTTTTGAATCATCGGGTATTATATCAAGTGTAACATCTAAAAGTAATAAATTCTATTATGATAATTTTCTAACTAAACAGATGTTGATTGATGATGAAGATATTATTGATATATTATTTAACAAAATTACTGATGAAAATGGTAATACAACATCATCACCAAAGAAAAGTGCCGTGGAACAAATATTCGATATTATTGATTTTGGTTTAACAATTCTAGATACAGCTGCTACAGTTGGACCTATGATTGCACAAATTAAGAAGTTTGGTTGGACAGGATATCTATATAAAACATTTGGTATTGTATCGTCAAAGTCTGGTGGTTATATACCTTTAGAACTTTTAACAAATACAGTCATGACAAGAAGTGTTATAATTGATGACTCTACAAATACTGATAATGTTGAAAGTTATGAGTCACCAAATTATGAAGATGTTGATGAAGATTTTAATGAATTTCAATATGTTGCTAATTTGTTTCCTTCAATAGATAAAATATTCGCATCATTAAAACGCTATTATTCAAATGTGGAGAAAGGTCAAAGAACAAATTATTTAGGTTTACTTCTTGTTGATGCACAGATACATGATAAATTAATGAACCATACACATGATGAATTTGCTTTAATTGATCATGTACATAGTTATAATGACTTGACTGATGTTCCAGAGACTTTCACACCATCTGAACACACACACTCATTTTCATCACTTACAGATATTCCAGAGACATTTACACCAGCAGAACATAATCATGACGACAAATATTCACCACTCAATCATACACATACAGATTTAACACTTAATACTTTGAATAATATGCCTATAATTGGTAATACTGATTTGATTACTACTTATCCATTCATACCCACAGTTGGATGGTATCCGTTTAATATAATGCAGAATTTAGATTTTCATAATCAAACAAAATCTGGTTATATTTGGAGATTATGTGCATATAGTGATAAAGATTTTCAAATTCTTAATAACGGTACAGTTAGATTAACAATTGATAAATATGGGGTATATATAAACAAGAATTTAAGGTGTGATACTATTAACGGTATAAATACTTCAAATATATCACTAAATACTCATAAACATAGTTATAATGATTTGAATGATATCCCTGAAACATTTACACCTTCAGAACACACACATTCGTTTACATCACTTACAGACATTCCAGAAACATTTACACCAAGTGAACACACACATTCGTTTACATCACTTACAGACATTCCAGACACGTTTCCACCAGCTGAACATAATCATGATACACTATATTCTAAACTTGACCATTCACATATATTATTTAATCAAAGTACATTATGCTTGATTTCAGACTTTCAAAACACTACATTCGTGATTGGAAACTCTAACATAAACGATAAAGGAGCACATATAGCATTCTCAAAAAGTACAATTGATCCATATCTATATTTAAAAGTTATTGGAGGTTCACAACTGTCAATTTACAAAGATAGAGCAACATTTGATGGTGATTTAAATGTGACGAGTTTAAATGGAATCACACCTTCAAACATATCATTAAACGGGCATACACATACACAATACTCATTAACTTCACATACACATACATTATTTGACAATGATTTAACAATATCTACTAATGACATCACAACTAAATTAAATATTGGTCAATCAGGATGTCTCACTTTTAATAATTGGGATGATGATCCAGTATTAAGTATTGATGTTGATGGTGGAACTTCTCTTGATATTTCTAAGGATAAAGTTGAATATTTAGGTAATTTAACTGTTAAAACTTTGAATGGAATAACACCTTCAGATATATCATTAAACACTCATACACATACAGAATTCAATAATGATCTCACAATTAATGGTAAATTAAATGGTTTTTCGATTAAACCCTATGAACCATATCATCAAAACCAATTTATATGTGATTATAATGGGGCAACAGATATTGGACATCAATTATTATTTCATTATTATTCGGAATCAAATCATTATTATAAAAGATCAATATATTTACGTTGTGATGATGAATATGCTTTAAATATAGATACAAATTATTATGGCACATTTAATGAGTCTATTAAGAATTTATTCTCGTTTGGTTATTTAAAAGATGGGTCAACTGAAGAAGGTGTAGCAGCAATGAAAAATGCAACATACATAAAGTTAAAACATAGAGATTCAACAGCGAACTATGATTGGATGTTAGCTGTTCAAAATAATCATGATCTAATTTTTTATAGTTATTCAGGCGCAAGAGTTGGGTATTTAAGTTCTAGTGGTAGTGGTGGTAAAATAAATACAACAATCACTCACAATGCACCAATAGTTGAGAGTTTGAATAATTATGAAATTGGTTCACCTGTATTTATGAGTGGACATGTGTATAGGTATGGGGAAGGGACATACGTAGAAGAAACAACATCAACAGATTGTATATCATCAGTTAAATCCACAGGCACATACAAAGAGTTTTTAGGTATAGTTGTGAATAAGCATAAAAGTGGTGATAAAGTTACTATTGGTGATGTGGTGAAATATGATGTAGAAATCAATCAAGAAACAGTTGATTTTGCTACACATGGTGATTATTACTTTAGAGTTGATGATTCGAGTAAATACAAAATTGGTGATACTGTTTTATATGATGGTAGCATTGTTGATGATGATGTACCAATAACGAATAAAATCATAAAATCTACTATAGGTTCAATCACAGGAATTATCAATGAACATTATGTATCAGTTTTTAAATCATGATTTTACAAAATGTTTTTTTTTTCATAAATCGTCATTTTTATAAACACTTATTTTATTTTTATTTTTTTTTATATAAATAAAGAGACAATGAAAAGACTCGAACACACTAATGAAGAAGAAGAGCTCACTGAAGAACAAAAAGAGTTTGATGCTTATGATGATGAATTATTAAACAACATCTTAAACACTCCAAATTCAACCCCTAAATCAGAGCCAAAACCAGCCAACAAACTTGATGATATGGAAATTCAATTAGCTGATGATGATGAAATGGATGAATTATTCGGGAAACCAAATAAACAACAAGATAATAAGGAGGAAAGGACAACGTCCCAAGAAGTTCACGAGAAACACTACGTACCAGAAAATAATCAAACAATCACCTACGGATACACAATGAATATAAGTAACAAAAATTGGTTAAAAGAAATTAGTTTTGAAGATGTTAATAAATTTGATTTCAAGAATTATGGTTTTAATGAATATATAATTGGTCAAGCATACGTACATCCATATTTTGATTTCGATGATATTAGTAACGAAGAAGATACAGCTGATGCAATAGAATGGCTTGATAGTTTGACACCTTTATTTGGTGATTATTCGCTTGGTGGTTTAACGACTAGTGAATCTTTAGCTAATGCATTTGGTTTTAGATATGTTGAGAAAGATAAACATTATATTTCAATGCATGCAGTTTTTTATCAGACAGCAATCGACGTAAATGATTTGGTTAGAATTATGCATCACACAACAGTTAAAGGGTTTTCAATGAATGGTGTTAATAAATTCTGTGATAGTGCAGTTTACAAAATCGCTATGAAAGAGAATGGTAAAGAGAGCCGTCAACTATTTCGTCATGTCATGTCAGATAAACGTGTGAAAGTACCTCCACGTGAAAAAGGACAGACTGATGACGAATACAGACAGGCAGTTTTAGCATATGATAGTGGTAATAGAGATAATCACGGATATATAATTAACGGCGACACACCAGATAAACAAATCGTTCAAGTACGTGGTGGTGAACGAATAATTGAAGAATGGGAATGGTCAAAATACTTTTGGCCTAAGGAAACAATCATGGAAAAGAAAACTAAAGAAATTAAACAAAAGAGAGAAACAAAAGCTAAGAATTTCACATTATCTAAAGTTGAATATGATGATAAATTAATTATATTTGATGAAGATGAAATGTGTGATTTTCTTGATCATTTTAGTTCTGATTTTGATACATTTATGGTTACTCTTGGTCCATTATATCATTCACCATACGATAAAGAATTTCTCCAAACTGTATTAGAAAAATGGTACTCTAAAGAACCACATCAACACGATGTTAAAGAAACTATACAAAATATTCTTAAACAATATTATAAAAAGGAAAACAGTAATAAATGGTTCTTTAGTTTAATCAAGCATTTTACAGAAGAAGAAAGACGTGATTATCTAAAGAAGTATGTTGATAAAGAAAGTATTGATTTTTCAGTTAACATTAATAATTCAACTTTAACTATTGAAGATTTCTACCAAAGATATTATGAACGTTCTGACTTCTCAAAATTAATTAGTGATTTACGTGGTGTTATTGGAATCTGTGAAGGTAGATGGTATATTAAACGAATTAAAGATAAACAATATTATATCCAAGAATTAGCACGTCAAAAAGCTTCTGAAATATTGAGCACATATAAACCATTTAATGGAAATAAGAACGTTTCAATATATCAATTAATTAGTAAATATTCTGATTGGTTTTTATATAGAGATGTTAAACTTACAAAAGAAAGCACTGATGATGTAATTAATGTATTTCAAGGTTTCAAATATCAAGAAATTATCACTGATGATTTCACTATATTACAACCATTTTTAACACACATTAAAACAGTCATATGTGCAAATAATGATGAGAAATATGATTACTTTATGAAATGGTGGGCTAACATATTTCAAGAAGTTACAGTTAAAAATGGTACAATGCCAATTATTCATGGTTCACAAGGTTCTGGTAAAAGTTTTCCAGTTGAATGTTTTTGTGAAATATTAGGTATCTTCGCATTAGCTAACGTTGATGACCTTGATAAAGTGTTTGGCAAGTTTAATGGTTTGATTGGAAGACATTTAGTTATCAACATCAATGAACCACCAGAAGCAAATGAAAAGTTTAAATATTTAGGTAAAATTAAATCAAAATTAACACAAAAGAAAACAATTCAAGAAACTAAAGGTATTGATCAAATTGAAATCGATTCATGGGCAAACTATTTAATGACAACAAATAACCCTAACCCAATTCAAGAAGAAAAAGGAAATCGTAGAATTATATATTATCCAACATTCAATGGTTATAGTGGTGATACTGAATATTTTAAACAATTATGTAAACCAATTCAACCTAAAAAACAAGGTGATTACAATCCAGAATATATGGGCGTATTATTACATTACATGAAAACACAAATCAACATAACCGATTTTAACCCAGAAGCTTTGATCATGAAAATAAACAACAATACACATACAGAACACAATGAACAACTCGATCGTCAATACAATAGTTTGAACCTTGTCGATAAATATGTTGTTGATTACTATGAATACTTTGTTTATGGTATGCCTCTTAATGAAATCGTGATACCAGGTTATAAATCGACAGGAATAGCAAAAGCACTTCAAGCTACATGCAATGTTAAAAGGTTACGTGAAAAACAGATGCAAGAAATCATTCTCGCACATGATGATGTTTATAAAATGTTTCATAACGCACCAGCTGGTCGATGCACTGTATATGTACTTAAATCAAAAGAAGAGATACCTGATTTATACAACATTATCGAATACATACAATATAATAGAAGAAAGGACAATGAATAAACATGTGATTTATTTTTGCATACCTAGTCAATGTTCAAAATAGAGGTGTCAAAGAGTCAGCTCAACACCCCCAATTCTTGACAATTCTCTCCGTGGCCAACTTAAAATG
>ENA-ORNO01001104-ORNO01001104.1-human-gut-metagenome-genome-assembly--contig:-NODE-1104-length-13641-cov-3.823863_pt1 | contig 13641 bp, 7 predicted proteins | sample MGYA00242117_ERZ509026 | MGnify/ENA primary metagenome ERZ509026 (study PRJEB26280, sample SAMEA2338710) | human gut metagenome | biome: human gut; feature: human-associated habitat; material: faeces... | reverse complement strand
TCGTTCTTCACAAGCCGGTGATAAGGACGTTCGGGAAACATCAAAGGCGACATGTAAAGCGTGTCCACAAGAGCCTGACGCGGCTCGTCATCACCGAACAGGTATCTGGCGTCATGGTTTATTATGTTGTGCCCGCATATATAGTCTGTGCCGTCGATGAATTCATACAGTTCCTTCTTCGACGCCTTGTGAAACGTCGCCCCGTCATGGCGCAAGGCTCCTATATCGTGTATCTTACGGTCATTAAGCCCCGTCTCCACATCCACGAACACATAACGCACATCCTCACCGGTATGCGCCTTACCGTTTCTGCCGACAATATCATCCGCACCGTCGGCACCCATCATTTCCTTTATCTTGCTCCAGACAGACATTCCTTCAGTTACTCATCTTCAGACATTAATCATATTCTCTCTCTCATCACGGCTGGGAAAACGCGGTATGTGCCCTCGTCTCATCGTTGACATTCAGACACACGGACGGCTCATCATACCTGTAATTCCATTCTTCAGAAACGTTTGAATTGCATACTGTTTGCTTAGGTAAAGCTTATCTTATACAAAGATAATCATAAAATGGAATATAGTAAAGTCCTTACGCAATTCTTTCCCCTTTTTCCAATATTTTTACCCGAATTACCGTTGCGGCATTTCAACATGGTCGTACAGAGGCGGCAGCAACATGGATAAAGGGTTTACTTAAACCCGAATCGATTTCTATATTTGGATATGAACATAAAAAGCGATAATATCAAACACACCAATAAACCGTGAGACGCAAGATTTTGCGTCTCTACTTTTTTCCACCAACAATTTCAATCAACATTCCTCATCCTTAAATCACAATGCGCCAGCCTTGTAGAGACGCAAAATCTTGCGTCTCACGAGCAACCCATTGCAAACCCAATCCACCCTAAAAACACCAATATCAAACACGCAAATAAAACCGGGAGACGCAAAATTTTGCGTCTCTACTTTCCTCCAGCACCAATTTCAACCAATACTCCTCACCCCATCATAACAGTGCTCCCGACATACAACTCAAACGGCAGTGATTGGCACCCCATACCGTCCTGCACGTTGTATATATTTCCTTTTCTTTATAACATAACTCCGATGAATATCAAATAGTTACACAAAAAGCAAGCTGTTTCGCATTTTCTGTGTACATTTGTAACACGTTTGCGCAGTCAGTACAACACTCGTACGGCTGAGACACTATTTATTCATATATATAAAAACACACACATCATGGCTAAAAAAGACTACAAAAAACCGGAATCAAAAACAGTGATGTTATCTGGAACAACCATTTTAGCAGGCTCGGAAGGGGGTTTTAATGCCGGAATAGGCTCACAGCCGGGTTCTGAAGACCCAAAAGGGGAAGGCGATCACACAGGTTCCGAATTGATAGAAGATCCGGAGCCATAAGCACCGTCTTACTTATCAGGTTAAACAACAAACGGCAGTCAGCCTTCATCCGCATGTTTCGCGCTGATGTCAGGCACACCTGCCTCCACCTTAAAACCGCTGTCGGCTAAAGTAGAGACGCAAGATTTTGCGTCTCACAGTGAAAGAATGCGCCTGCTGACAGCATTTCTTGGTGTATGCATATTGGCATGGATTACTTGTAGAGACGCAAAATTTTGCGTCTCACGAGCAACCCATCGCAAACCCAATTCACCATAAAATACCTATATAAAGCATGCAAATAAATCGGGAGACGCAAGATTTTGCGTCTCTACTTTTCCTCCAACACAAATTCAAATCAACATTCCTAACCCTTACATCGCAACGCGCCAGCCTTGTTGTCACCGTTTTCTGCAACATGTATTATAGTGGAGAAAAAGCGACATACCACACACCGTAAACTCACTGAGAACCGCGTATATCCTGACAACATATATTTCGCTTCTGTATACGCGGATTTCAGCGCATATGCATAACATCCTGGATATCAGCGAAATGCGCGAAAAGGCGTCCGAAAGAGGAAATCCGGCTTCACGAAAAAGGCTTTCCCGCCACGCAGGAAAGCCCGTATGAGCTTGCGGAAGAGCCTGTTCCGGCACTCGGAAGAGGCTCTTCCGCATCACAGAACAAAACGGGGAAGAGTCCCGGCATGCCTTTCTGACATCATAAAACGATAGAAACAAGGGCACAGGCGTATACACTTGGGTATAACATGCAGGCTATTCCGATACATACCAAACACGAATTGGCTGCATTTGAATATATCCCCGCCTGTGAAATATCTGTTTTTCCATAAAACAGACTGCACCCGGCTATCTGACAGCAAGCTGTCAACGGACTCGCCGTCTCTATTTTCACAAAAGATAATGTCAAAATTTTTTACTGCCCGTCATGCGCTTACTCAGTCCTCTTCCTACCCTTACCGCCATCATGACTCATACACATTTCACACCGGTGTCAGTCATATTTCCTGTCATTTTTACCGGAGACATTGAGTGTCACCCGCCGCACCGGCACACACTCCCTCCGCAGCCACATGCCTCCGCATGCGTCATTCCTTTTCAACTACAGTATAGTCTCCAGCCTTGTCCGAGACTATCTGTTGCAGATATTCCACACTCAGCTCACGCGACGACTCTATCCGAGCTAACGGAGGGTCCAGCGTCACCGTCGCGCTCACACCATCTATGCTGTTCAGGGCATCCTCGACATGTGCGCGGCAGTGGTCGCACATCATGCCCTCTATCCTGTACTCACGCCTCGTCACGGCATCCTCACCGCCTCCGGCGACCTCTCCTGCCGCACCGTCACCACGCCGCGCCACAGGAAGAATGCTCTTACGCTTCAGCCGCAGACTGTTTGTCACCACACTCACACTGCTGAGCGCCATTGCCGCGCCGCCTATCATAGGGTTCAGCAGAAAACCGTTAAGCGGATAGAGCACACCGGCGGCTATCGGCACAGCTATGATGTTGTAGACAAACGCCCAGAAAAGGTTCTGCCGTATCGTGCGCATTGTGAGCTGCGACAGGCGTATCGCCTCAGCCGTCTTGGTAAGGTCTGACGACAGGATGGTCATCATCGACGTCTCCATGGCTATGTCGCTGCCCTTCCCCATCGCTATGCTAAGGTCTGCCTGCGCCAGAGCCGCACTGTCGTTTATGCCGTCGCCAGCCATCGCCACCACATGTCCGTCAGCCTGCAACTGTCTCACGAACGCCGCCTTGTCATCCGGCATCACCTTTGCTTTGTAATGCCTGATGCCTGTCTTGCGCGCCACGTATCCGGCAGACGCCTCATTGTCGCCTGTGAGCATATACACCCCGATGTTCATACTGTGCAGCATTGCCACAGCCTGTGCCGATGTCTCCTTTATCCTGTCGGCTATGCCTGCGACAGCCAACACACGTCCCGCTCCGCCAAACCACACCACGGTCTTGGCATCCTCCGTCCATTCAGCGGCTTTCCCAGCCATGTCACGGTCTGCCTGTATGCCGTTCTCGCGGAGCAGCTCCTCGTTTCCGGCGTAATATGTCACTCCGTCTACGGTGCCCTTCACCCCTCTTCCGGGGATATTGGCGAAATCTGTCACAGGCACGGTATGCGAGTCCTTCAGCGCGGCGACGACCGCCTCGGCAAGAGGATGCTCCGAGTTTTTCTCCAGACTGAGGAATATCGCCCTGCCTGTCCCGGCTCCGTCCGCCCAATGCATGTCCGTCACCACGGGTCTGCCCTCGGTCACCGTACCCGTCTTGTCGAGGACAATGGCGTCCGTCCTGCGTGCCGTCTCCAGCGCGGAGGCGTCTTTTATCAGTATGCCGTTCACCGCTCCCTTGCCTATTCCCACTATAAGTGCGGTGGGAGTGGCAAGTCCCAGCGCGCACGGACAGGCTATGATGAGCACCGTCACCATCGACAGTATGCCATGCTCGAAGCCTGCCGTAGGGGCGAACGCCCACCATATGGCGAACACGACGACCGACAGCAGCAATATCACAGGCACAAACACGCCCGCTATCCTGTCCACCGTCTGCTGCACGGGCGGCTTGCTGCCCTGGGCGTCCTGCACCATGCGGATGATGCCAGACAGCATTGTGTCCTGTCCGGTCTTCACGGCTGTGAAGCGCAACACTCCCCTCTGGTTTATCGTTCCGGCGAACACGCCGTCTCCTTGCTTTTTGAAAGCAGGCAGAGGCTCACCCGTGAGCATGCTCTCGTCGACGTAAGACTCTCCCCGGCACACCGTTCCGTCAGCGGCGATGCGCTCACCCGGTCTTACGACTATCACGTCGCCTTCCCTTACACTCTCCACCGGTATGACGCTCTCTCCCTCATCCGTCACCCTCGTCACCGTCTTGGGCTGGAGTCCCATGAGCTTCCTTATCGCCGTGGAGGTCTTCTCTCTGGCACGCGACTCCAGCAGCCTGCCCAGCAGGATGAACGCTATGATGACGCTCGCCGACTCGAAATAGACGTGCGGCTGTATGCCTCTTGAAAGCCAGAAGTCGGGGGCAAGCAGATTGAACACGCTGAAGAGATATGCCACACCCGTGCTGCCTGCCACCAGCGTGTCCATATTGGCGGACAGATGTCTGAGCTGCCGCCACGCATTGATGTAGAAACGGCGTCCGAAACCGAACACCACCATTGTAGACAACAGCCACACCGCATATCCCACATATGCGTAATCCATGAAAAACGCGCTCATGACGACGACGGGAACAGCCAGCACTATGGCGGCGACTGTCTGCCGTCGAAGCAGCGCATATTCCTTTCCGCGCTCCACCTCCACACGTTCCGTGCCCGCCTCCGTGTCTGTCATCAGGTCATACCCGGCGTCGCGGACGGCAGCACGCAGTGCGGACGGCGTACACCTCGAGGGGTCGTAGACCACCCGTGCAGTGGCTGACGCATAGTTGACGTTAGCCTCGTACACCCCGTCCTGCTTGTTAAGAACCTTGTTTACACGTGCCGCGCACGAAGCGCAGCTCATCCCCGATACAGGGAATATGTCTTTTCTCATATCATTATCTCCCATAATACATTCACATATAACGGCTCCAGCCTGTAGAGACGCAAGATTTTGCGTCTCACGAGCAACCCATCGCAACCCATACACACTCCATTCCTCACAGTAGAGACGCAAAATCTTGCGTCTCCCGTGCAATGGCAGCATACTACCGATGACACATTATTGTTCGCACACATTGCTCTGACCTCCTTGTGAGACGCAAGATTTTGCGTCTCTACTTTTGCCGATTGCGATTTCTGTTTGCCCTCTAACTGCCGAGCCGAAGCTTACTTTATGCAAAGGTAATGCAAGGCGAGAGCAACGGCAAAGTGGGAAAACCGCGTTTTCACAACTTTGACACTGCCGAGCCGAAACTTATCTTATTCAAAGATAATGCAAACGAGCGGAATGAGAGCTTGCTCTCAAATTCCCGAGTGCAGCTTATCTTATGCAAAGTTACACACAATCACCCCTTATGCCGTTACAATATTATGGATATGGTTTATATTTCGTCGAGCGGTCTGAGCCGGTGTTCCTTCATCTCCTTAAACTGCGTGGGTGACAGTCCGGTCTGCGCCTTGAACTGCGCGCTGAGGTGCGCCACGCTCGAATAGCGGAGCTTGTCGGCTATCTCGCTTACCGTCATCTCATCATACGCCAGCAGTTCCTTCACCAGCTCTATCCGCTGTGCGAGATAATACTTCTCGATGCTTATGCCCCTCATCTCGGTGAACAGCTTGCTCAGCGCACTGTATTCCTTGTGGCACACATCCTGCAAGTAAGCCGACAGCTTTGCCTTTTCCTGATATTCGGGATGGCGCACATACTCTATCACTCCTACACGTATCTGCTCGATGACACGCATGCGCTTGTCGTCAATCACCTCAAACCCATACTCCTCAAGCTCATGCCTTATCTTCCTTTTCGTCTCCTCCGCCAAAGCACCGGGCACCACCACCGTACCCAGATTAACACTCACAGGCGTCACGCCGTTGTTCACGAAGATGTCAGAAACGGTCATTATGCACCGTCTGCACACCATATTCTTTATGTATATTTTCTTTTCTTCCATAATGTATATATGTTATAAATAGCTTTTCAAAACCGATTGATATCATAATCCTCCCACATGTCCGGACTGACTGCGGCAAAACAGAGGCATGTCAGTAAGGACATGTATGTGCCGCATAGTCAGATGAGTACAAAGATAATGCGAGGCGAGTGCAACGGCAAGGCAGGAAAACGCAGTTTTACCGGACTTGACACTGCCGAGCCGAAGCTTATCTTATACAAAGATAATGCGAGGCGAGTGCAACGGCAAAGTGGGAAAACTGTGTTTTCACAACTTTGACACTGCCGAGCCGAAGCTTATCTTATACAAAGATAAAGAATATTCCACATATTGATAATTATACACTCAAAAAACAGAAACATCCGAACGCCTTACCGCATACTACAGTATTCCCTTTCACTCACACCGGCGCCAGCCAGTAGAGACGCAAAATTTTGCGTCTCACGAGCAACCCGTCGCAAACACAAACAATCAACAACACACCGATTTAAAGCGCATTTCCTCCTTGTGAGACGCAAAATCTTGCGTCTCTACTTTTCATCCATCACAAATTCCAACCAACACTCCTCACCCTTAAACCACAATGCGCCAGCCAGTAGAGACGCAAAATCTTGCGTCTCACGAGCAACCCATCGCAAACACAAACAATCAACAACACACCGATTTAAAGCGCATTTCCTCCTCGTGAGACGCAAAATCTTGCGTCTCTACTTTCCCTCCAACACAAATTCCAATCAACACTCCTCACCCTTAAACCACAATGCGCCAGCCTGTAGAGACGCAAAATCTTGCGTCTCACGAGCAACCCGTCGCAACCCATATACATTCCATAACCACTTATTTAATTACACTTTCAAATCGGGAGACGCAAGATTTTGCGTCTCTACTTTAGCAAACAGCGGATATTAATCTGCACCCGTCACCCCATCCCCACACCCTCCCCGCGCAACGCGATGACGGATTCCACATACAGACAACCGCCGCACGGCGGCTTCGCAATGAAACCATGCCGTGCGGCGGTTGCTATGTTGTCACGCATGAAGCGTACCGCCGGTGCCGGGATGACACATATCCCGGCAGTCCGGCAGCTCCGGTTATCAGTTTCCGGATGAGGTACGCAGTGTGCGTTTGAAGTTACTCTCGATGATGGCGTTGTTTATCTCGGTGGATATCTCCTGCCGTGCGCTGTTGAATCCGATGTACCGTGAATACGTAGTACTTACGTCAAACGTGAAGCTCGGATTACCCTCGTCATCCTTTCCAGGCACAAAGTCGAAGTACACGATGCCGAAACGCTGGTTCTGGTGAGCCTGGATGAAGTCCCTCACAGGCTCGTGGGTGAGTTCGAATATCACGCTTCCCCATGCGTTCCAGTTTGCAGTGTAGCCCTGATTCTTCTTCTGGAAATGGTCTACATAAGCGAACGACGGAACGGCAGTTACGAACCAGCTGTCCCTATATTGCGGGTCGCCAGCCATCTTCAGGAAGTCGTTAGTGAGGAAAGACTTCAGTTCGTAGAGCGCGCCACCGTAATAATTAGACACAGCATTTGCCGGAGCGAAATCTTCCTTGAATGCGTCAGGCACCTTGAAGTATACGTTTGTTCCCCATGTGGGTCCCTCCTTATAGGTCTGATTGTCCTCATATGTACCGCGCTTACCTATGATCTCACGGTCGAGGAAATAGAATGTGGCGAAGTCGCCGGTGGACTTCTCGTTCGGCTTCACGGTGATCTTGTCGAACGCCACCTTCGCGTCAGGATTGTCCTTCAGGAACGCATAGCTGTTATACACGGCTCCAGAGGTCAGTCCTCCCGACTCGTCATAGTTCTTCATGCCCTCTACCAGCGCCTGGTCATGGGTGTAGTTATAGTTCGGCATGTAAGAGTTCATATATCCGATACCCTCAATGCTTCTGCCATTTACCCTATAAGTATACGACTGGTCATCAGAGAACCAGTAGCCTTTGGTGTCGTCTCCGTTGCGGCGAACTATGAGCACGACCTTTCCTCTGGCATGTTTCATGTCCAGACCGTCGCGGAACCATGCCAGTCGGCTTCTCTCGTCGCCTGCTACCACTTTGGTAGTCTTGTCCGATCCAATGTTCCGCTTCGGGTCCATAAGATAGTCTCTCAGCTCGTTCAATGCTGTCTCCGAATTTCTAGCATTTCCAAAAGCCACCTGTCTTCCCGTCATAATGATGACAGTCTCAGTAGGATGCTGGTCGAGCCAAGCCACCACTTGCTGAAGTATACCCATACGTTTGCCGTCTCCATCATTGATAAGATAGAAAGTTTTTTCAGAACTTCCATAGTGGTCTACGTTTCCAGGCAATGTGCCATACACGCTCGGACGTATGTCCAAAGCCCTCACGCCGGCATTCAGCATCTCATAGATGCTTGCCACCTGCTTGGCATGTCGCTGTGCCTCAGCCCAGTTAGTACCTTCTTTATTGTCAGCTGCTCTGAGGTCAACCTGCCCTGAGCTGTGCGCGCCAGGTATGTTGAGGTCTTTCAGCAGCACGTTGTCGTCCAGTCTGCCCATCCAGTCTAACGGACTGATTACCTTCACCCTCTTGCTTTCCAGCGCAATCTTTGTGCTCGGGATGATGATTCTCGTGTCAGGGTTGGGTGAGCCCGCACCGTAGGAAATCACATTGTCTGTGACCGACTCGTCGATGAGCTGGTCGTAAATCGGCACGATGTCCAGACCGTAATGTCCGCGCGCGAAGATGTATGGAGGGATGAAGGCGGTGAGAATGGCGCCCTGTCCCGATTCCAGTTCCTGTGTTTTGGAGAAACGCACCTCTATATACGGAGTGGTGTTGTCCTTCGACGGGTCGATATTTGAGTTTTCGTCAAGCGAGCCCATGTCGATGTCCTCATTTCCGGCTACGGTGCTGTGGTCGTAGGCATGGTCGATGTAGTTGCAGTTCACCATGCTCTTCTGCACTCCGTTCTGCTTATAGTTCAGAGTCTGATAGTTGAGCGTTATCTCGTCCGGGAACGCTATTCGCTTGCCGCTGGCATCCTTCAGATAGATGCGCACGCCGCTCACTGTGATAGAGTTGGCGTCGCCCGTGCCTCTCACACCGATGTTGAGCGTCGTCATGATGGGCTTGAAATTGATGGTATGCGTTCCTTCGGTGGTTGTGTACACATCGCTCTCGCCCACCATGTAGCAGTTTTTCATGTCTGGTGTCGATGTCCACCATCCGTCATTGTTGTTTCCGGTGAGCTTGCACACCTGCTTCTTTGGCACGGTGACTGTGACGCGAGCCTTTTTCTGCTTGTCGAATGTGCCGCCCGGCATCACCGGGTTGAGAGCCTTGATGCCGCTTTCCTCGCCTATTGCGGGATAGGTGGCGTAGAAGCGGTATTCGTCTGCGTTGGCATACCACTTCATCGCAGGATTGTCGCCAGACACCACCGTGACGCTCTGCAGTTGCACGTTGCCGGGGTTGTCGCCTATCACGTAGTTGTATTTTGCGAGCGTTCCGTCACTGTTTGTGAGCACTTTGCCGGTGTTCTTGTCGCGTGCCACCTGTATGATGCTCATCTTGTCGCCTGCGTCCCAGTACAGAGAGAGGGCGCGCTGCATGTCGTCGTTTATGCCATAGTGCACACGCATGGCTCCGTTGGAGCCTCCGGCGTTCGCTGTCTTGGTCCATGCGCTGAATATCTTTGCCGAAGCCTCGTCCACAACCTCAGGCTGGCTGCTGCTTGCGTTGAAGTCTACGGCTATTCCCGTGGTGGGAATATCGTCATTGAAAGTGCCCGGACCGACAGGTGTTACTTCCGGTTCGAGATCGTCTGTGCATGCAGTTGTCATCACACCTGCGAGCACAACAAATAATAGGTGTTTCCTCATTGTAGTTTCTTGTTTAATAATTCATTTTTGATAAAAACAGTGCCAGCGAGCGCAATGAGAGCTTGCTGTCAAATTGCCGAGCGCAGCCTGTTTTATTTAAAAACAGCGCCAGCGAGCGCAATGAGAGCTTGCTATCAGATTGCCGAGCGCAGCCTGTTTTATTAAAAAAAACTGAAAAGCTTACGGCTTGCACCCAAGTCGTGCCGGCTCACCAGCCTAACCCGAAGCCGGTATCTACTTCTCCGTTCTCCTCATCGAAGACATCAGTGCTGCCCTCCTGGCTTCCCAGTCTGGCTCCAATGCCTCCCACGGCACCGCCTCCGGGAATATCCTCATCACCGTTTATGGGATTCTCCGGTCCCGAACCGGCGAGAATGGCAGGCATACCTACCGCTTCAAACACTGTAATCTCAGGTCGTTGATAATTCTTTTTGTTCATTATATCTATTTTTGTTTATAAAATAATTGGTCTGCATCGGTTTTACAGCCGTTGTAAAACAATTTTGAAATGATTTCAAAAATTATAATTTGTGCAAATGTATACAAAAAAAGGCATAATGACAATGCCTTTATGACGTTATTTTCGAGGCTTCGGAGATACGTTCAAAAGAAAAGGTAATACCCTCCAAACGTACCGTTCCGAATTCCCGCATTTGGTATAAAATGCTCAATATAAGACGATTGCTTTATACCGATGAATTCATGCAAAAAGACCATGAATTTATTGTTATATACCGTATGACATATAACCCCATCCCGACCACCCCTCATTACAACATCGCGCCAGCCAGTAGAGACGCAAAATATTGCGTCTCACAAGCAACCCATAGCACACACACGCATTTAATAACACACCGATAAAAAACGCATTTTCTCCTTGTGAGACGCAAGATTTTGCGTCTCTACTTTTCCTACAGCACAAATATCAATCCACAATTCTTCCACTGTCATAACATCGCGCCAGCCAGTAGAGACGCAAAATATTGCGTCTCACGAGCAACCCATAGCAAGCCTCATCCATCCTAAAACACTGACATTAAAAAAGTACATTGCTCGGGAGACGCAAGATTTTGCGTCTCTACTTTAGCCGAAAGCAATTTACTACGCAATAATTTGACTGTATGCTCTTCATTCATCCTACACAATACAGTCATCACAATGGCTTCCGCCATTTGCCGGTGCAGCCCGCTACTATCTCAATAAAAACATACAAACAACATGGATGACATCAGCGGCAAATACGGATAAAGGCGGATGAAGGGTCAGGGATATAAAAAACCTGCCGCAAAGACAGGCTTCACGGCAGGTATGAAAAAAATATCAGTGCGACAGGCAACGTCACTTCACAGCCTCAACTGTGTATCCGGCGTCCTTCAGAAGCTGAAGCACACCCTTCGGACCAGCCAGATGACCAGCCCCCACAGCGAAGAACGTGGGTTTGGCAGCCATTATTGCCGGCATCTTCGCAGCCCAGTCGGCGTTGCGGTTGTCGATGAGCTGTGCCATCTCCTCGGGTGTCGCGTCACACGTGTTGCCGAGTTTCATGTCCATCGCCGCCTTCATCGCGTCAAGATCCTGGGCATAGAAGGCTTCCGTGATTTTCTCCATCATCTCCTCGTTGAACTCCAGATTGTCGAGGAAACACATGAGAAGCTCCACCTGACGCTTCAGAGGCACGCTCTTGTAGAGCAGCTGTGTCTGGAACGCCATGGTCTCCAGACCGCCCACAGGCTCGTTGTTGTTCTTTGCCTGAGCCTGGAAATACTGGTCGAAAGAACTTGAGGGGTCATACTCGCCCATGTGTTTCTGCAGATAGAGAAGCACCGTGAGCTGCGTGTTGAGAGCCGCCGGGGAGAGCCGTCCCATCTGTGCGTTGACCTGCGGGTTGTCCAGTCCGACACTCATCATCTGCTTGATGAAGGCGTCGAGCTTCTTGTACTGTTCTGCAGAGAGCACCGTCTTCAGCGTCTTTCCGTCGGGAAGCATCATCGCCTCCTGCATCACCTTCAGACTGTCGGTATTGGTCATGACGTCCCACTTCACCTCACCGTACACCTGCTCAGTGTTTGTGAGGGCATCCTTCACGCCCGGTATCTTGTCGACGAAGCCCACATTGGCAAGATGGTGAGTGCCTATGATATAAGAAGGAGCCTTCAGGTCCTTACCGGAAATTTTGTAGAGAAGCTGTGCGTTGGCTCCGGTCACCGTGAATGCGGCAACGAGTGCCGCCGCGATAAATCTTTTAATCATAATATAAGCGGTTTGGTTTGTACTGTCGTTAATGTCACCAGATGTGGGCGCGCTTTGATTTCGGCACATACATCCTGTCGCCCTTCTTCACCTTGAAAGCGTCATACCAAGCGTCGATGTGAGGCAGCGCGGCGTTCACACGTGCTTTGTTGGGAGAGTGCGGGTCTACCTTCAGCAGATAGTCTGCCATCTCCGGGCTCGTGTTAGAAGCCCACACACGTCCCCAGGCAAGGAAGAAACGCTGCTCAGGCGTAAAACCGTCGATGACGGGCAGCTTCTTTGTCTTCATCAGATTGCTCATGGCGCGGAAGGCGATGTTAAGTCCTCCGTTGTCGCCGATGTTCTCCCCGAGGGTCAGCTTGCCGTTTATCTTCTTTCCGGGAGCCATCTCGTAGTTGCCGAAATAGTCTTCGAGCACCTTCGTGCGACGGTCGTAGTTAGCCTTGTCGGCAGCGGTCCACCAGTTGTTCTGGTTGCCGTCCTTGTCGAACTGGCATCCCTGGTCGTCGAAACCGTGGCTCATCTCGTGGCCTATCACGCCTCCTATGGCTCCGTAGTTCACCGCGTCGTCGGCGTCAGGGTCGAAGAACGGCGGCTGAAGGATTGCCGCAGGGAAACATATCTCGTTGGTTGTGGGATTGTAGTAAGCGTTGACCGTCTGCGGTGTCATGTGCCACTCGCTCTTGTCAACAGGCTTGTTCACCTTACGCTCGATATAGTCCTTTGTCATGAACTCCGACACACGGCATATGTTCTCATACAGAGAGAGCGACGGATCTATCTGCAATCCGGAGTAGTCACGCCACTTGTCGGGATAGCCTATCTTGATGATGAAGTTGTTGAGTTTGTCCTTCGCCTGCTCCTTTGTGGCTTGCTCCATCCACGAAGCCTCGTCGATGCGCTCGGCAAGGGCTGTCTGCAGGTTGTGCACAAGGGACAGCATGCGCTGCTTGCTGCTCTCGGGGAAGTACTTCTCCACATAGAGCTTGCCTATCGCCTCGCCCATCACGTCGCTCACGATGCTCACCGCACGCTTCCAGCGGGGACGGTCTTCCTTGACGCCTGTGAGCACCTGACTGAACTTGAAGTAAGCGTTCCTGAAGTCATCGCCCAGCAGGCTTATCGCTCCTCCCAACGCCTTTGCCTCCGCATAAGTCTTCAGGTCGTCGAGAGACGTGTCCTCCAGTATGCGCTCCACCTCCTTCACAGGCTCCGGTTGTCCGAGATCCACCTCATCGAACGGCGGGAATCCCTGTGCGAGGAAAATGTTGCCCCAGTCTATTCCAGGATAGTCGGCGATGAGAGAGGCGTAGCTCATCTTGTGATAGTTGGCGTTGATGTCGCGCAGCTTCACCTTGTCGTAGCTGGCTTTCGCTATGCGTGTCTCTATGGCGAGGAGCACATCGGTTTTCTTCTGAGCCGTCTGCGAGTCGTCACCGGCAAGGCGGAAGAGGGTGGCGGTGTATTCCT
>ENA-ORNO01001095-ORNO01001095.1-human-gut-metagenome-genome-assembly--contig:-NODE-1095-length-13749-cov-2.733095_pt1 | contig 13749 bp, 9 predicted proteins | sample MGYA00242117_ERZ509026 | MGnify/ENA primary metagenome ERZ509026 (study PRJEB26280, sample SAMEA2338710) | human gut metagenome | biome: human gut; feature: human-associated habitat; material: faeces... | reverse complement strand
CGGAATGGAACCAGGATCTCATCATCTGCACCAAATGCCATATAACCGTGCATCATGGCACTGAAGCCAAGAGCTGCCAGTTTTTCGACTTTTACGCCATACTGTTTTTCTACATCTTCTGTCATCTCTTTGTATGCATGCTGCAGACCTTCCCAGATCATGTCAATGCTGTAGGTCCAGATTCCGTCTTTGAGCTGGTTCTCCCACTCATGACTTCCGGAAGCAATCGGTTTGTTGGCATCGTCTACCAATACAGCCTTGATACGGGTAGATCCAAACTCGATACCCAGCACTGCTTTACCACTTTCAATTACACTTTTACTCATTACATTATCCTCCTTACACTTTCTGTGTGTTTTTTATCAATCTTTAAAATTCTGAGCAAATCTCCAGGAATCCTGACACATCCTGGTAAGATCATAATGGGCCTCCCAGCCCAGCTCTTCTTTTGCCTTGGTGGCATCTGCATAACAGATAGCAATATCACCGGCTCTTCTTGGCTTCATCTCATAAGGAATCTTTACACCTGATGCCTTCTCAAATGTCTTTACAACATCAAGAACCGAAGAACCTTTTCCTGTTCCGAGGTTGTAAATTTCTATTCCCGGATTGCACTTTAACTTTTCAACTGCCTTTACATGTCCATCTGCAAGGTCACATACATGAATATAATCTCTTATGCATGTTCCGTCCGGTGTGTCATAATCATCACCAAACACGCCGAGACATTTTAATTTGCCGACTGCAACCTGTGTAATGTATGGCATAAGGTTATTTGGAATTCCATTCGGGTTTTCTCCGATTTTTCCACTCTTATGTGCCCCGATAGGATTAAAATATCTCAAAAGAATTACATTCCATTCAGGGTCAGCCTTCTGGATATCAGTAAGAATCTGTTCAAGCATTGCCTTTGTTCTTCCGTAAGGATTAGTAATCTCACCCATTGGGCATTCTTCTGTGATAGGTACAAATGCCGGATCTCCATAAACTGTCGCAGATGAAGAAAATATAATATTTTTAACATTATGATTTCTCATCTCATCAAATAAAACAAGAGAACCTGATATATTATTACTATAATATTCAAGCGGCTTTGACACTGACTCACCAACTGCTTTAAGACCTGCAAAATGAATACAGCTGTCAATATTTTCAGCTTCAAACATCTTCTTTAACAATTCACGGTCAGCAATATCGCCCTCGTAAAATGTTACTTTTTTACCTGTAATCTCTTCTACCCTTTTAAGAGACTCTTTTGATGAATTAACAAGATTATCAAGCACTACAACTTCATATCCTGCATTAAGAAGTTCGATTACCGTATGACTGCCGATATATCCGGCACCGCCTGTTACTAAAATAGACATTGTACTACCTCTTTTCATATTTATTAAGTAAAAATTTATTTTTTATAAAGATTAGACATATCCTTATCAAAATAGTCTTCTTCGTTTAAAGTATCAGCGATAGCTTCTTTTACAGCCTTTGCACAGACTGCACTAAACTTTTCAGCCATATCACCATACATATGACCCTCTTTATCATAGAAATCATCTGTTGTTCTGTCAAGTACATCAAACTTTAACTTATTGAAATTAAGGTATTTGACATCAAGCTGTGCTGCAAGATTGCTAAGATATGCATCCGCCTGTGCAAAACCGCTGCATTTTTCAGACACTGTGTCGGGATCCTGCACAACTGTTGTAAGTACTATGTTAATTCCGTTTTTACGACAGAGATTAACAATCTTCCCAACATATTCCCCCTCTTCTCTGTCAAGCTTGCTCTCGTCCCAGTCAAGACATGATGTTGTGGATTTCTTATAATCTTTGCTCCTTGATACAAAACCATTTCCCATATATGTATCATACTTATTCATGCTGACAACTTCAGGAGAATAATTCTTATATGCGTCTGACTGCTTTAATTTAATCGTCTTTCCAACTGTCTTGTAGCACTGCCAGTAATTAGTCCATCGAAGAAATGTTCCCCGGTACTCTTCTCTTGCCATTTTGTGCATATAATACCCAAACTTTTCATTACATGCCGGATAAGCATTGTATACATTATTAAAAAGAATACTTTCATCATGCTGGTTTACAAAATATTGATAATCAAGGTCAAGTATTACTGTTTTTAATTTTTTGTATTTTAATGCATATTTTAAAATATAATATGCATCATACATATACTCTCCGCCTATACACATATTCATTGTGGACATTCCAAGCTCTTCGCTCATTTTGCTGCTGTCAAAGCCATAACTTCCATGTGATGCACCAAGAATAAGACATTCATAATCATTATTTTTACACTCATAAAACATTGTCCTGCCAAGTCCGGGCTGCACCAAAGCATAATTAAGAAACTGGTTGATAGCAGTGACAAGAATTATGAACACCACTGCTGCAATAAGACCTTTTCTTTTCTTCATAATACTCTCCTAAAACTGTGCATATACAAATTCAGTCGTACTTCCGACATATCCAAACGGTGCTGTTGCAAATATAAGAATTATATATAATGCCCATCTTACAACAAGCGGTCTTTGTGCAACAAATTCACGTAAATTAATACCTTTTTCTTTCATTACACTTGTTATAAATAAAATAACTGTTCCTACAATCAGAATCTTGTAATCCCTCATATTAAGCCCAAGTCTTAAAAGACTGCCATTTGCAAGAACTGAAAAAGTAAATCCCCTGAATATCCCTGTAAAGGCCTTAAATGCAAGTTCTGCTGTCAAACAGGCGTCGAAAAGCCAGCCAATATTAACAATTATAAATGTCCTTATAATACTTACAACCTTCCAATAGCGTGATGAAGTATTTATATGGCATTTCTTTGCCATAGATGCATAAACAGGCTTTAACAGATTGCTGAGTGCAATGATTATGCCGTTATAGAGACCGTACAGTATGTACTTCCACGAAGCACCATGCCATACACCTACTATAAAAAATATAAGAATATTGGCAAGACATATAGGAAGGACTCTTCCTGTTGTTTTACCAAAACGTTTTTTTGCAAATTTACCAAAATGAAGCATATGTTTAGATATAGAAAACGGATAGAAAATATAATCTTTCATCCATGTACCAAGACTAATATGCCATCTTCTCCAGAATTCGCCAAGATTTTTTGAAAAATACGGCTGTCTGAAGTTCTCATCAAGATGTATCCCGAATATTTCTGACGCACCGATTACCAGGTCCATTCCGCCGGCGAAATCACAATATACATATATAGAAAATAAAAGAAGTGCAAATACAATATGTACTCCCGAATATGTATTCAGACATGAAAATACAGTATTTGCCGCAACATAAGCCCTGTCTGCAAGAATCAGCTTCTTTGCAAGTCCCCATGCCATACGCTGCATGCCAAACTCCACATTCTTAATATCAAAGTCATGTCCTTCAAAAAACTGCGGTGCAAGTCTGTCGTATCTTCCGATAGGACCCTGTAAAAGCTGAGGAAGAAATGCCGTAAAAAGAGCAAGTTTAAATATATTTTTTTGTGCCTCATACTTTTTCTGATATACATCTATCACGTAACTCATAGTCTGGAATGTATAAAATGAAATTCCAAGAGGCATTATAATCTTAAATCCCGGAAGCTTTGCTGTACTTCCAAATAATGCTCCCACTGCATTGATATTGCTTATAAAGAAATTGATATATTTCATGCCCGTCAATATACCAAAATTGCATAAAAGGCATGCAATTAGAAGCCTGCGTCGATTTTTCTTATCAACGCAAGCCTCCATCTTAATTGTAAATATATAAGACGATATTATCGTAAATATAATATACCCCATATATTTAATTCCATATGTAGCATAAAAAGCAAAACTCATAATCAGCAGCACAACCCACTGATACTTTTTCGGCATAAGATAATATATAAATGCCGTAATCATAATTGTAAATAAAAACCCCGCAGAAATGAATGACATATCTGTTCTCCTAGATTATCTTCCAAGCATCTTATCTTCAGACCATATTTCAACTTTATACTTGTTAGCCTTGTTATATCTCTTTCTCAAGTCTTTGAGCTGCTTTAAGTATTCCATTGTAACTTTTCCTGAAAGCTTTGATTCGCCCTCTGTTCTTTGCTGGAACTTGTAAGGAATCTCTATAACTTTTGAATATGTACCCATAGCAAGAACTTCTACCATAATCTTCCATCCAATTGGCTGAAGATCAGCATGTTCAATTACTTCTCTTCTGAACATGAAAAGTCCGCTTGTAGGGTCAGAAATCTGTCTTAAACACGGAAGCATAATCTGTCCAATCTTTCTTGCAGTTCCTGATACAAACTTTCTGTACCAGTTAAGTCCGCCGTCATCGCCACCGGGAATAAGACGGCTTGGAATACAGAAATCAGCACCTGCTTCCATAGCTTTATACATATATTTAAGCACAATCGGAGGATGCTGTAAGTCCGCATCCATACATGCCATATACTCACCTTTTGCAAGTCTGAAGCCTTTAAGAACTGCTGTTGCAAGTCCGCTCTCACCTGTTCTGTGTTCCATTCTCACAGCCGGGAAATCTTTTGCAACCTCCATAATTATCTGTGGTGTATCATCTTTACTGTCATCCACAAAAAGAATCTCATAATCAATTCCTTTAAGTGCCTCATCTATCTGTGTTACAAGATTTCTAATATTCTTTCCCTCATTAAATGTAGGTACTACTACTGATAACATTGTATTTTCTCCTTTTTATTCAAAATAAATCCGTATTATCGCTTGTGTCTAAGCTAATTGATTATAATACTTATTTATAAAATATACAAGTATCAACTCCAATATCCGAGTTCTACACCTTTAAGATATATGCCTTTTCCTTTTGAATAATACCCCATACAGTTAAGATGTGTCCAGTCTGAACGAAGTTTCTTTGAGATATTACCTCTTTTATAATTTTCCAAATCATCTTTTGTAGGCATTATACCTGTATCTTTAAGACCATTTTCGATTAAATATGTTCGCATATTAATAAAATGGTCACCATATGCAAGTCTTAATGCAGCTTCCCAAGAAGTATCACCTGTACCTATATAATTACCGTTTGCATCTGTTTCCCCCTGACTGAGATCACCGATAGATGTTCCCGGGTCGTCCGTGTCACCTACAACAATATAATATTTACAACCAAACTCCTGAATCATGGCATCATATTGAAGAATAAGTGTCTTATAATCATTTTCCCAACCGCCATTACTTCCAATTTCAAGAATAAGAATATCACCGCTGTGATCAATTGCTGTCTTTGTGTAAACTCTCGTTCCCTCAGGTATTGTAATTGTCTCATATGCCGGTGTTGCTGGTTCTGTCGTCGGTTTCTGTGTTGCGGTTTCTTTTGATGGATTTTCTTTTATAACAGCCGCATTTGAATCTTTCCCCTTGACATCTGAAAGCATTACAAGTTCTTTAGAATTCTGTACTTCACTATTTAACTCAAGTTCATATATTCTTGAAATATAATGCCAGCCTTCTGTCTTTCTCACATTGAAAGGTCTGTTTAATATATAAACATCATCAAGAAATCCCCAGTCGTTAGAAATAAATTCATTATTATCAGATCTTATTATTCTAAGTTCTGCCTCATTCGTATCTTTTACTGTTACAGTCCTGTCCGTTTTCATTGCAAGTCCACCCTGCATCATGGCAATTTCATCAGATGTAGCACCCGGCATACCAAAATTATATGCAGTAATTCCTGTAAGTTCCTGCAACGTCTGAGGATATGAATAATACGAAACATTTTTCTTCATTCCATTGACAGTTATACTTCCCGGACCACTGTTAGTTCCATATGTCATCGAATCCCCCCAGCATGAAATCTCCCTGTATTGTCCGTCATATGGTATACATTCAGATGTCATAGTTCTTGGTGGAAGTTCCCATGGTGCCTGATCCTCATCCGGCACTTCTTCCTCCATCATCTCATCAAACTCCTCATACGCAATCTCTTCTTCCGTTTCCGTCTCAGTTTCCGTCTCAGTTTCCGTCTCAGTTTCCGTTTCTGTTTCCGTCTCCGCCTGGGTTGTCGTAATTTTTTCGGTCTCAGAGAGTGCCTCTGTCGTCAATACTTCCTTATTCTTAGGTCTGTTAACCTTTTTCCAGCCTACAACTCCACAGGTCGAAGCTATAACAATAATGATTACAAACAATGATGTAACAATAACATTCTTCCTGTCGCTGAAAAAAACATTTAGTCGTTCGCCAAATTTTCTCAATTTCTGATTATTTTGTTTTTTATTTGTTCCTTTCCTTCTTTTAAGTTTAATTTTCAATGACCTTTTCTCCTTTTCTTTCCAGCATTCCCTCTCAGTATTCCACATATCTATATACGTAATACTACATCAGCCAGCAATCAGAATTATACCACAAAAACAATAAAAATAACTCTAAAGCAAAAAAGATTATTAAAACAATAGAATCAATAGCAATTATTTTCTTTTCATTTTTTAATTCCAAATACTCCCGTCCACCGGCAGTCATCAAATCATACGCACCAATAAATATGACAAATGAGCCTATTATAAATCTGCATGTGCTCATGACATGTGATGTTAGTGGGACAAGAAGTGCTATTATTCCAAAAAATGCCATTGAATAATATTTTCTGTAAATCATATATGCATATACAGCAAATGCTGCAATACAGAACCAGCCCATATATGTATATCTTGGTTCAATCTGCCCGGTACACGCTTTCCACATAACTCCGATTACAGGAAAATATGAATCTTCTCTCCATGCAATCTGAACATGCATGAATGCCCACACATCTCCGCAGAAAAATCTCAAAAATGTCATATATATAAATGTTCCGAGAGGACAAAGCATAACTGACAATATCTCTTTCGGCGTCTTTATAAAATGAAGCACAAAATCTCTGACGTTTTGCCAGATTCCTGCTTTTTTGCTGTCAATAACTGTATTTTTATTCTTATAGTCAAGATAAAGGTCAATAACCAGTGCAAATACAAGTGTACAGCCCACAATTCTTGTTGCACTTGCAAATGCAGACATAAGTCCCGCAATAAGCCATTGCTTTTTCTGGCTGAAATAAAAGAATAAAACAATAAACATTATAAACATCGCTTCAGTATAAACAGATGCACAGTAAAATGAATATGGTGCCATAAACATAAGAACTCCAAGAAGAATTCCATAATTATTATTAATATCCGGCTGTGTACCATTATTTATTTCATATCTGTCTCGAAGCCATTTTATACCAAAATATGCTGCTATATAAATACACACATTTGATACAAACATGCCAACCCAGTACGTATCGGCTTTCCAGAATGTGAGCAGTTTCACAAACTGGCAGACAATAACATACATCGGAAAGAACGCCCAGTTCGCCTGCGGGTCAGTATCAAGAGGAAATGTATATCCATTATCTACCATAAACTGGTATCTTTTTGCATCCCACTCATTCATAAGGAAACTAAATGACCGGTTTGTTCCCATAATTCCATTGTATACCGGTACCATAATAAGCATAACCACCCTTGATAGTACAAGTATAAAAAGCAATTGAACAGCCAGTCTGAAATTACTGTTCTTTTTGTATTTTTCAATCAAAGTATTCATTCTTTATCCCCTATTTAGACCGCTGCATCAGAACAGCTGCATCAGCCTTATAACAATCTGATAAATCAATGCCGGAATTGCCGCTACCACAGGAATTAAAAACATTGCAACAATTACAATATTATAAAGTTCAAGATATATGAATGCTGCACACATTTTTAATAAAGCTGGCACTTTCAATTTTGTAAACTTCAAAATAAGTGCTGATGCTATCATCATAATAAGTGTTGCTAAAGATATAAGCATTCCTGCTTTTTTGCCTTTAGGCTCAAATGTCATCTCAATCACATTTTCACCTGCATGAATATCAACACCTGTAAAAAGTCCGCAGACACTCTTAGCTTTTACTTTCTTTCCATTCACCTTTACATTCCAGTTATCACTGTATACAACAGGAATAAGTGCCATATTATTTACACCGCTTCCGTTAAGCTTAACTGTAAGCGAATCTGAAGTATATGATGTCTCACAGTAATCATCGGCATGTTTATCAACAAGTGACTGCATCTTATCCATATCAAGTCCGGCAAATGATACCTCACTTACCTTCAGATACCAAGGGTCATCATATTCAACTCTTATTGTAAAATTCTCATTCTCAAATGTACCAAGATATACGAGATTATTATTATAATCTGTAAAATATGCTGTATTCTTAACATCACCAAGTGTCGGAACAAGAACCGCTTCACCATTGACATATATATGCATTGAACTTATAAGCCATGAAGCATTAGCATCTGTATTACGGTTATTTACATCAACAATATTAATATAAACAGCCTGTTTTCCATCTGCTCTTACATTATACTCCCTTATAACCGATGACTCTTTCTTAGTATATGACATACCATTAACAATATCCTGTGTGTCATTAGTGAGTGCCTTGTAGAAAATATTATGTAAATCTTCCCAGTTGCCGCTGAAATCCTGACGTGTAATGTTTTTATTTACACTCATTGCAAAAGGAAGCTTGTAATTAGCATCATATAACGTATAGTCTCCATCACTTCTTACTGCTGTATACATCTGTGAATCAAGTTCATTCACATTGACTGCCTGAGTAACATGAAAAAGTGAATTAGTAAATACCGTGCCGCCTGAATCAAGAAGCCAGAGGAAATACTTAGAGTAACCAAATTTCTTTGAATAACTCTGTGTATCACTCTGAAGTGCCGCCGTAAAGCTTGACATTGCACTCCTCCTTAAAATAAGCGGATAGTTGGCATTAAGACTTATATCCGGATTGACAATTCTGTCAGTCACAGACTCTTCAATATCAAGTGAATCTTTTACTTCATTCGCAGCCTGGACATAATCGCCATACTGATATGGCTCATATTCATAAAACTTAGGTGGTCCGATAAGCGAATATGCACCAATAAATACTTCTATAGCAACTATCGCTATAATAGTATTAAAATCAAATCCAATTCCATCTTTTTTAAGCTTTTTATTATAAAAAATAAATGCTGCTATAAATATCGCTATAAATAATATAAATGCTGCTAAGATGATATCATTTGAAGGAATAATATTATAAATAACTGCATATACAGCTGCCGCTACAACAAATATGACAAGCTGTTTTACAAGCTGTTTTTTATCAGCTGTCACTTCTTCAAACATCCGCTGTGCAAAATACGCAGCAACAGTTATAAGCGTAAATGCGACAATATATCCGTTTCTTAACGTATATCCGTTATACGAACCAAAATGCCACATAAGATTGATTCCTTCGACAACAATTGGCAGAAGCGAAATAAGAAGCAGGGAAATCATATATCTTATAGTATTCTTCTCTTCTTTGAACTTCTTTAAGCCCATAATTATTACTGCTGCTGCAAATGCCATTCCATAAAGCATCATCCATCTCTGAAATGCTGCCATCTGTCCGTCAGATATAATAGCACTCTTTATCCAGCCGATATACTGCGATACAATTCCCTGTCCGGAGCCACCTCTCTGTGAGCCTGAAAGCTGCATCATTACAGGCACAAGCACAAAACATGAAAGCCCAAGTCCTGCAACAGTTCCGATTCCAAGATTCCATGCATGTTCCTTGATTTTTTCTTTCTTAGACATAAGAAGAACATACGCACCGCTTATAAGGAATATGTATACAAGTGACATGGCACCGAGATAATAGTTAATTATGAAAATAATTGCAACCATTATTATGTAAAAAAGCTTTTTGCCTGTCTGCATCATATTTTCATATGCAAGCATAAGGAGTGGGAATAATGCAACTATATCCATCCATGGTGTAAAGCATGAACCATAGAGCACTGTATATCCGCAGAATGTATACATAAGTGAAAATACAACTTTCATATTATATGAAAGTCTGTTATATTTTTTATTAATATATGCATACATGGCAACTGCCATAAATATCATTTTTACAAGCGTAAGTATTGATATACTTTCAAGTATCAGAGTTCTCGGAAAAAGATACAGCAAAAGATTAAAAGGACTAAGCATTGAAAATGCAGATATACTCATTGATACATTCGTGCCAAATCCTGTGTACCAGTCAAACCACAATGACGCCTTTCCATGCATCCAGTCCCAAAGATGTGCATAGAGTGGTGCTACCTGCTGCATATTGTCAAAATAATCTATACGGTTAGCTCCAAACGGCCATATACCTTTAAAAACATAAATAAATACAATAACCGCACACGTAATCAATCCGGGTATGGCATATAATTTTACTCTCTGAAATAACGATTTGTTGTCTTTCATAACGCCTCCATCACTTAATAATCAACCAGCCTGCATTATTCAAGGCAGGTACTCCACAGTGTAAAACTGCTTCCTCTTTCTGTCTCAAATTTTATTGTAAATAATTTATCACTCACAGCATTTCCTGCTTTAAAACTGTATGTTCCGTCTTTTTCAAACTCACCTATCTGCTTATCATCCGCATATACCTTTACGGCTCCTGTAACATTTTTTACCTCAATCGTATATGTAACATTATCCGCATTTTTTTCAGGAAGATAATATATGTAGCTTTCAGATGCATTGCTTACGCTTCCGTCATACTGCTCCCTGTTCCAGCCCTGACCTTTCCTCACACATACATCCCACGTATAAGGACTTCCATTTCTGTCTTTGTATGATGTACAGATTTCTTTGGTTCCAAGTTTATAGCTTAATCTGCCATATCCCGGCCAGTCAGAAAGTTCGTGCGTTATATAATACATCTTATATTCAATTCCTACTTTTGGGGTAATTCCCCACCACATTACAATTATATAAAATAATACCAATATAATACTTGCACTGTAAAGCACAATCCTTGTCTTCTTACCGCCGCTTTTCATCAGAAACCTGCCTTTTTATTTTACGTCGTAAAGCCCGCAGCTGATGCGGGCTTACATGACACATTGTGTCCATGTAACGCATATATAAATGCACTTCGTGTATTTATACATGTGTTACTATACATGTGCCTTTTCCTTTAATATTGATGCTTCTTTTTCCTGAACTTACAAAGAAGCTTTCTCCCGCTTTGAACGGAACTTCCTGCTTATAATCATCTGCCTCTATCGTTCCGCTTCCCTCTATAAATACAAGTGAAACAAATGATGATTCATCTGCAACTATCTTAACCTCGTCTTTTATCTCATATTTGAGACATTCAAAGTATTTGCACTGTACAAGACGTTCAAGGGAATAATGCTCATTTTCCTCAAGCATAACTTCCGTTGTATTATCTTTCACATAAGCTTTTGTGTCAACAACATCAAGTGCTTTTTTAACATGAAGTTCTCTCGGATTGCCATACTTATCTCTTCTGTCATAATCATACATTCTGTATGTGCAGTTTGAGTTCTGCTGGATTTCACAGATAATTATTCCGGCTCCTATAGCATGTATTGTTCCGGCTTTAACCATAACAACATCGCCCTTTTTAACTTCAATTTTATTGAGAATGTCTGTTATTGTATTATCTGCAATTCTGCGTTCAATCTCTTCTTTATCAGTATTCTTTTTAAGTCCGCAGTAAAGATATGAGCCCGGTTCACTGTCAACAACATACCACATCTCATTCTTGCCATACTCGCCTTCATTTTCAAGTGCATATTCATCATCAGGATGAATCTGTACTGACAATGCCTGCTTTGCATCAATAAACTTTATAAGGATAGGGAATCTGTCCTGTGCCTGACATTTCCAGCCAAGACTTTCTTTTCCGATAATTGAAAGATAATCACCAAAAAGCATACCCTTGTATCTACCATCTGCTATACGGCTTGGCCCATCCGGATGTGCCGATAATTCCCAGCTTTCCGCAATAATATCATAATCGCATTTCTTGCCGAATACAGTACGGAGCTTCGTGCCGCCCCAGAGATTATCCTTAAATGCAGGGTCAAGCTTTATAACAGGATTATCCTGTGTTGCAATATAATTACCCTCAGAAGATTCATCTGTATATATCTTTACAATATCTCTCTCAGATACAACCTCACCTATTCCAATCTCTATAATAACAACATTTTTATCTGTTTTATTAGCAACTTTGTGCTTCATTCCAATAGGCACAAATACGCTTTCAAACTTATGATAATCCCTTGTCTCCTGACCGAGTGTGATAGTCGCTGTACCTTCAACAACAGCCCAGTGCTCACTTCTCATCTCATGCTGGTGAAGATTCATGCTCATTCCCGGAAAAACTGTTACTTTCTTTACTTTGTACCCTTCGGACCAAGTAAGAAGTTCATGAATTCCCCATTCACGATAAGAAAGTCTGTTGTAATCAAAATAACTTTCATACTTTTCACGGTTATCTTTTATTATATCTTTAATATCTTTTGCACGTTCTTTTGAAGAAACATAAACTGCATCTTCAGTATTTACAACTACTATATCATTCAAATCATTTGTTACAACAAGCTGTCTCTCTGCATTGTTTACGACTGACACATCTTCACAATTATTCTTTATTACATAATCAGAATGTGTCACACTGCCAAATCCGTCAAGATCACTTACATTGCCGACATCTTTCCAGCCAAATTTTGCCTCAACAACTTTTACAATACTGTTCTTTGAAAATACAATCTGCTCAATACTGCCTGTAGGAATATCTTTCATCACATTTTCAGAAAAGCGGATGCCTCGTCTTATTGCAGGAGTTCTTCTCTTTGCCGAACGACATGTATTATATAATTCAGGTGAAATATTTTTCACACTGTTTATAAGATCCCCAACTCTGTATATATACATTCCGCTGTTCCAAAGATATTCTTTATTCTTATATGAATCGCTTTTCAAATCGAACTGCTGTCTCTCGATAAAACCTAATACATCCTCCTCATCTTTTATAATATAATCATATCCGGAAGCATTCTCTGTCGGCTTGATTCCTATAGCCGCAACATATCCTTCTTTAGCAAGTTCCTTGCCTCTAAGAACTGCTTCTCTGTACTCCTGACCCTCTATCAAATGATCCGCAGTTACTACAAAAACAAGTTCTGACTGATTGCAGAACATATTTCCAAGCATAATTGCCGCAGCTGTCCCCTTTGGTGAACCCTCAAGAATAAGCCGGTACTTCAGACTCTGGAATGCTTTCATCTGACCATTGACTATATTCCTGTAACTCTCCTTTGTGACAATTATAAATTCATCACAAAATGGCATATTTCTAACGACCGTTTCCTGTAAAAGTGAACGTCCTTCTTTAATATTCATAAACTGCTTTGGATAATTCTTTCTCGATAAAGGCCAAAGGCTGTCACCTGTGCCGCCGGCAAGTATAATGCATTTCATAATTGGTATATTTCTCCTAAAATGTGTTAAATTTGTATTTTTTGCATATGGCATACACTTTATAAGTACTGCTCTCTACATGTTTCTCTAAGCTTTGCTAAGACATTCTTAATCTCTCCAGCATTCTCTTTTATTGAGATTAGCGGTAAGCGCTATATAAACCTCTACTTTTTTCATTACCGGTAAAAAACATCTTCTATAAATCTACAATTTAACGGTTGCTTATTATCAGAATAATCATTTTTAGTAATCATTATATTTACATCGCATTCATCTGTTAAAAACATATATATATATGCGCGACTTTTTCTCGCTTCTAACGAAAAAAATTCAAATTCTTG
>ENA-ORNO01001092-ORNO01001092.1-human-gut-metagenome-genome-assembly--contig:-NODE-1092-length-13775-cov-3.587391_pt1 | contig 13775 bp, 7 predicted proteins | sample MGYA00242117_ERZ509026 | MGnify/ENA primary metagenome ERZ509026 (study PRJEB26280, sample SAMEA2338710) | human gut metagenome | biome: human gut; feature: human-associated habitat; material: faeces... | reverse complement strand
ACAATAAAATACCTATGAATAATAAAATTAAGGAATTTCTTTCACCTACCACCCCGCCCTTTGGGCACCCCTCCTCCCAAGAGGAGGGGAATTGAGATAGTCAGAACATAAATAGCTACACCGCTAAATTATTATTTTTCATTCTTTCTTATTTCTTTCTGCTCTCTTATTAATCACAATCAGCAATACTAACACCGTTACAAAAATGATTGTTGACAGTGGGCGCAGTTCAGGAGTCAATCCACCCTTACGTGCGTCCGCATAGATGTATGTCGACAATGTTTCCAATCCTTCATTTCCGATAGTGAAGATCGTTACTGCGAAGTCATCAATGGAAAGCGTGAAAGCGAGGATGAAACCGCTGATCATTCCCGGCAGAATTTCCGGGAAGATGACTTTGCGAAGCGCCTGGAAAGGAGTAGCTCCGAGGTCGAGGGCTGCTTCGTATACATTCTGATTCATTTTCTTCAGGCGGGGCATCACACTAAGCACCACATAAGGGGTACAGAAAGTGATGTGTGCCAATACTACCGTAGTAAATCCCTGCGAAATGCCAAAGCTGACAAACAGCAGGAACAGGGATACACCCGTAATGATATCCGCATTCATCATCGGAATAGCATTGGTGAAATTCATCACCTGACGTGCCCGGGAGCGCAAGTTAAAGATGCCGATAGCTGCCAGGCTTCCCAACAGGGTAGAGGCTGTGGCGGCAATCGTAGCAATCGTGAATGTGTTCCAGATGGCATTCATCAGTGAGTGGTGCATGCCGCCTGTAAATAGTGAACTGTATAGTTTGGTAGAGAATCCTGTCCAGTTACCCAGTACCTTGGCCTCGGTGAAAGAGAAGATCATAATAATCAGGATGGGCGAATAGAGCAGGGCAAGCAGAAACCAAAGATAGCCTTTCGCCAGAATACGTGTCATCATATCACACCTCCGCTTTCATTTTGTGCACTGTCGTCCTCGTTGGTAAAGAGGGCGGTGACGCCAATCAGCAACAGCATGATGAGCGACAAGGCAGCGCCATAGTTCCACATTCCGTTATATATATTCTCTTGTACGGTAGTACCGAACAGTTTGATGTTGTTCATCGTCAGCAACTCGGCAATGGCAAAGGTGGAAACCGTGGGCATGAAAACCATCACCACACCACTCATGATGCCGGGCATCGAAAGGGGGAGGATCACTTTACCGAATACCTGTACAGGCGTAGCTCCCAGGTCTTGGGCTGCTTCTATCAGACTGTCATCCATCTTCTGCAATGTATTGTAGATAGGGTATATCATGAACGGCAGGAAGTTGTAGACCATACCGAATACCAAAGCTCCTTCGCCCAGCGGCAGGTTGAGGAAATCAAACAATGCCACCGTGGCAAGTGTACGTATCAGGATGTTCACCCACATAGGCAGGATGAACAGTACAACCATGGTCTGGGAAGTGTTGAAGCGCTTCTGACTGAGAATATAAGCAGCCGGATAACCGAGCAGGAGGCATACCAGAGTCGTGATGACAGCTATTCCGATGGAGTAGACGAATGTGTTGATAGATTCGGGATGCATCATGAATTTGCGGAAGTTGGCAAACGTGAATGCGCCTTCAGCATCGGTGAAGGCATAAACCACAATGAGCAACAGAGGCATCACAACGAAGATGATGAGAAACAATGCATAGGGAACTGTCCAGTTCCGGCGACGCATGAAGAAACGGGATATATTACTGAGCACTTCCTTTCTTATTAGCAGATTCGACAATAGGGATAGAACTGGTGGTCTGTGCCGGCGCAACAATTCGTATATTTTCGGGTGCGATGGTGATGCCGACACGGTCACCGTCGTCCCAGACGTCAGTGGTGTCTACAAAGATATCCTCGTCCCAATCAGTAAACACGGTGAGATGGTAATGGTTTCCTTTATAAAGGATGAATTTCACTTCGCCCGTCAGATGGCCGTCTTCTTCGTTATCTTCGAGGATGACGTTCCGGAAATCTATTTCTACGAGGACGGAACTGCCCGGTTCGATGTCCTGCACTTCGGCACACTCAAAGGTGTAACCGAGGAATTCGACGTGTGTGGCGTCTATGAGCTTGCCTTCGAAGGTATTACAGGTGCGTTCTTTCTTCATTACGTGAATGTCGAAAGGTTTCACGAGCAGACTGACTTCCCGTCCGGCTTCGAAACTGTGATAGTCCTGCACCATGAATTCGTAGCCCTCGTTAGTCTGTACCATCATTTCGTAATGCACGCCTTTGAAGATGCAGGAGGTGACAGTACCCATCAGTTGGGCAGCGGCAGAAGGCTCGAATATATAGATGTCTTCGGGACGGATGACTACATCGACGGGAGTGTTTTCGCCAAAACCCTTGTCAACACATTCAAATTCGTGTCCGGCAAAGGATACGGCTTTGTCCTGAAGCATGAGCCCGTTCAGGATGTTACTTTCTCCGATGAAATCGGCAACGAAAGAGTTGCTGGGTTCGTTGTAGATGTCTGTCGGCGTACCTATCTGCTGGATGCGGCCTTCGCTCATCACGACGATGGTGTCGCTCAGAGTAAGGGCTTCTTCCTGGTCATGGGTGACGTAGACGAAGGTGATTCCAAGCTTCTGGTGCATCTCTTTCAACTCCATCTGCATGTCTTTGCGCATTTTGAGGTCGAGGGCGGCGAGGGGTTCGTCCAGTAACAGCACTTCGGGTTCGTTGACGATGGCACGGGCGATGGCAACACGTTGTTGCTGTCCGCCGGAGAGGGAGTCGACGTCACGGTCTTCGTAATCCGTCATACCTACCATGCGGAGAGCTTGTTTCACTTTCTTGCCAATGGTGGCTTCGGGCATCTTTTTGAGCTTCAGTCCGAAAGCGATGTTGTTGTACACGTTGAGGTGGGGGAAAAGGGCATACTTCTGAAAGACGGTATTCACCGGACGTTGGTGTGGCGGTGTTTGCGTGATGTCTTTTCCGGCGATGGTGATGACACCTTCCGAGGCGGTCTGGAAACCGGCTATCAGGCGCAACAACGTAGTCTTGCCGCAGCCGGAGGGGCCCAATATCGTTACAAATTCGCCCTTACGGACAGAGAGGTTTACATCATTCAGTACGGCTTTGTCTCCGAAGTATTTCGATACGTGCTCTACACCGATGATGCAGTCAGACTTTTGCATAAGCGTTATTAAGTGTTTAACCTAAAACTAATAGAACGAATTCTGCCTTTCTAAAAAAAGCGGGTACAAAGGTAGGGAATAAATTGGGAAAATGAAAGTGCTGCCTTCGATTTGCATTATCTTTGAAGAAGATAAGCTGCACCTCGGCATAAAAAATGAACGAGTTCGTTTTATACTGTTCTCGGTTTACATTATCTTTGTAGCATTAATGAATACTATTATAGTAGAAGGAGGCAAGGACATGGGTAACAGAATATATCCTATCGGGATACAAAATTTTGAGAAGATTCGTAAGGAAGGATACGTTTATGTGGATAAAACTGCATTGATGTATAAGTTGGTGAAGAGTGGCAGTTACTATTTCCTTTCCCGCCCCCGCCGTTTTGGGAAGAGCCTGTTGATTTCCACGCTCGAAGCCTATTTTGAGGCGAAACGGGACTTGTTTGAAGGCTTGGCGGTGGAAACTTTGGAAAAAGACTGGGTGAAACGTCCCGTGTTCCATCTGGACTTGAATATCGGGAAATATGATACGCCGGACAGTCTGGACAAAATACTGAATGAAACGCTTGATTACTGGGAGTCACTTTATGGAACGCGTTCTGCCGAAACGACCCTTGCCTTGCGCTTTGCAGGAGTTGTGGGACGGGCCTATGAGCAAAGTGGTGAGCGTGTAGCCATTCTCATCGACGAATATGACAAACCCTTGCTCCAAGCTATCGGCAACGAGGAACTGCAACGCGAATTCCGCAACACTCTGAAACCTTTCTATGGCGTACTGAAAACCATGGACGGCTGCATCAAGTTTGCCTTGCTGACGGGAGTGACCAAGTTCGGTAAAGTCAGTGTGTTCAGTGACCTGAACAATCTGAATGACATCTCCATGGACGAGCCGTTTATTTCCATCTGTGGAATTACTGAAAAGGAGATACATCTTAATTTTGAAGAAGACCTGCACGAGTTGGCAGCCGCGCAGAAAATGACGTATCAGGAAGTGTGCAATGAACTGAAAGCGTGCTATGACGGTTATCACTTTACAGAAAATACGGACGGCATCTACAATCCTTTCAGTTTGCTGAATACATTCTTTAAGATGAAATTCGGCAACTATTGGTTTGAAACCGGAACGCCTACTTACCTTGTGGAGTTGCTGAGACGCAATCATTACAATTTGGAACGCATGGCGCATGAAGAAACGGATGCTGATGTGCTGAACTGTATTTATGGCGACAACGAACCCATACCGGTTATTTTCCAAAGTGGTTATCTCACGATAAAGGGGTATGATAAGGAATTCGGTCTATACCGTCTCGGTTTCCCTAACCGGGAAGTGGAAGAGGGCTTTATCAGATTTCTGATGCCGTTTTATACCCGCTTCAATCAGTTAGAAGCACCGTTTGAGATACAAAGATTTGTTCGTGAGATACGTTCCGGCCAACCTAACGCTTTCTTTAAGAGGCTGCAAAGCTTTTTTGCCGACACACCTTATGAATTGGTGAAAGACTTGGAATTACATTACCAAAATGTGCTGTTTATCGTCTTCAAACTGGTGGGTTTCTACACACAGGCGGAGTATCACACTTCGGAAGGGAGGGTGGATCTGGTAGTGAAGACTGCCGATTACATTTACGTCATGGAATTCAAACTGGAAGGTACTGCAGAAGAAGCCTTGCAGCAAATAGAAGAAAAACAGTATGCTCTTCCTTTCGAGGCAGACCCGAGGAAATTATTTAAAATAGGTGTGAACTTCAGTAATAAAACAAGGAATATAGAGAAGTGGATTATTGAATGACAGATTTGTGTAGTTCGCGTTCTTTTATTCCGTTTTGACACTATCTTATGCGGATTGGAGTAGAGAGTCCTTTTATATTTCCTCTTTGTTGTGTGTTAAGTTAACGTAAGTTCCTAATTTCTAATTCTCAAAATTAGAGAAAATGGTATCGGACAAAACAAAATGGAAGAATTAAAAAATAAAAAAAGAAAAGTCGGAAAAAACAACCTAAATACTTGACTTTGCCTTTCGGATGTCGTATTTTTGCAGGGTAGTTGATAATAGAGAATTCATACGACTTATTTTTTAAGATAATAACAGACAAAAAACAAGAAAGGCGGTAATTTCAATGGGAAATTATCGCCTTTTTTGTTGATATTTATTAGATTCAGGCTTAAAAGAGGCTTTTTACGTTTTTAATAAACGTTGAGCACATTCTTTAAAAACGTTCCCGTTATTCTTTAAAAACGAATAACAAGAAGCTTAATAAAGCAGAAAAACGCCTGTTATTTGTCTATATTTGAGACTGTGATAAGAATGCTCAGCATTCTATTGATGGATCTTGCTTGGTAAATTGTTTACACAGTAGGCTCTGCTTGTAACAGGCCTTATCAGCCCACGTTCCCGGCTGCCTCGTGCACATCTGCCACAGCTCGTCCGCTCGGATCATTTTTCCCTTGCAACGTGGCATCCCAAGCGAGTGCTTCAGCAGTAGAGCAAGCCACGCTCGGCACACTGGGCACGCTTCGGGCAGCCGACTGACTGGGGAAGTGTTCTTCGAAAATGCTACGATAGTAATATTCCTCCTTATTCTGTGGTGGATTGATGGGAAACCGTTCGGCGGCATGTTCCATCTGATGGTCGGTGACGGCGGCAGAAGTAATGGCTTTCAATGTATCAATCCAATTATAACCGACGCCATCGGAGAATTGCTCTTTTTGCCGCCAGGCAACACTCTGAGGCAGCATATCCTGAAAAGCTTCGCGCACAATGCGTTTCTCCACTTCTTTGCCCGGACACATCTTGACGGCAGGGCTGAGGTTCATTGCCACATCCAGGAATTCTTTATCGAGGAAAGGAACACGACCTTCCACACCCCAGGCAGAAAGGCTCTTATTGGCACGCAGACAGTCGTACAGGTGCAGCTTGGAGAGTTTACGGATCGTTTCTTCGTGGAAAGCCTGCGGTGTGGGGGCTTTGTGGAAGTAGAGATAACCACCGAAAACCTCGTCGGCACCTTCACCACTAAGCACCATTTTGATACCCATAGACTTGATGACACGTGCCAACAGGTACATCGGTGTGGAAGCGCGAACAGTGGTAACATCGTATGTTTCGATAAAGTAGATGACATCACGCAAGGCATCGAGCCCTTCCTGAATGGTATAATTGATTTCATGGTGAACGGTGCCGATGTATTCCGCCACTTCACGGGCTTTAATCAAGTCCGGTGCACCGCGCAGGCCGACGGCGAAGGAGTGAAGTTGAGGCCACCAGGCTTCGCTCTGGTTGTTGGTTTCAATGCGCTTGCGGGCGTATTTCTTGGCAATGGCAGAGATGACGGAAGAGTCGAGGCCACCACTGAGCAGAACACCGTAAGGAACATCGGACATTAACTGGCGTTGCACGGCAGCTTCAAGGGCGAGTTTTATAAGTTGACGAGGGGACGAGTTGACGAGGGGACAAGAGGCTACGCTGTCATCTCCCCTTGTCAACTTGTTCCCTTCTTCCCTTGTCAACTTTTCCACTCCTTCCCAAGTCATCCAGGGGCGTTGATACCAACGATGCATTTTCCCTTCATGTCCCCAGAAATAATGTCCGGGCAGAAAAGGCTCGTAGGTATCACAGAAACCTTCGAGAGCTTTCAGTTCGCTACCGACGTAGATATGTCCCTGGTCGTCACGACCGATATAAAGAGGGATTACCCCGATAGGGTCACGGGCAATCAGATAATCGTCTGCTTCCTCATCGTAAAGGGCAAAGGCGAAGATACCGTTCAATTCTTCGAGGAAATGAATGCCTTTATCCTTATATAATGCGAGGATGACTTCACAGTCCGATCCTGTACGGAAAGCATACTTGCCGGCGTAGCGGGAACGGATTTCCCGATGATTATAGATCTCACCGTTGACGGCAAGGATTTGCTTGCCATCCGGAGAGTACAAAGGTTGTCCGCCACTTTCCGGATCGACGATGGAAAGACGTTCGTGAGCCAGGATGGCACTGCCGCCTACATAAATACCACTCCAGTCCGGTCCGCGATGACGGATTTTCTGCGCCATTCGAAGCGCTTTGTTTCTCAATTCCTGGGATTGAGATTTGATATTGAAGATACCTACGATTCCACACATGATGCTTAGTGATTAGGGGTTAGTTACTCAAATACTTGTCTATTCTCTCTGCCACTCTCCGTCCGTCCGCCAGTGCATGCACCACAAGGCTGGCACCACGTGCCGCATCACCTGCTACGAATACATTTTCCGGAAATTCCGGTTGTTCCGGTTTCAGGAAGCCCATGGCCAGAAGCACCATATCGGTGTCTATCACTTCCTTCTTTCCGGTAGGTTTCATGGTAGGGCGTCCGCCATCCTGAGCCGGAATCCATTCCACTTCTTCCACCTCTACACCGCAGACTTTTCCATTCTTGCCAATAAACTGATTGGATGCCAGCGACCAGCGGCGCGTGCAACCTTCTTCGTGACTTGAAGTCGTCTTCAGTACAATGGGCCATTGCGGCCAAGGAGTAGCGTCATTGTGACCTACGGGAGGCTGTGGCATGATTTCAATCTGTGTCACACTCACGGCTCCCTGGCGGATACTCGTACCGATACAGTCTGATCCTGTATCACCGCCACCGATGACGAGAACCCGTTTGCCTTTGGCATTTACCAGACGGTCTTTGGGGAACGTTTCTCCATCGAGGATATGATTTTGCTGGGACAGCATTTCGAGGGCAAGATAAATACCTTTCAGTTCGCGTCCGGGGATATTGAGGTCGCGTGCCTGTGGCGTCCCGGTACAGATGCAGTAGGCATCAAAGCCCGCGGGGAGTTTCTGTACATCTACCGTTACGCCCATTTCGAACTTGATACCTTCGGCTTCAAGCACTCCCATCCGGCGGTCGATTACTGCCTTATCGAGTTTAAAATTAGGAATACCATAGCGCAGTAATCCGCCGGGCATGGGTTTGCTGTCAAAAAGAGTCACTTCATAGCCTTTAGCATTCAGCCGGCAGGCAGCGGAGAGTCCCGCAGGACCTGCGCCGATGATGGCAACCCGCTTTCCATTACGTTCGGGCTGAATGGGCACGATATACCCTTCGCGAAAAGCCGCTTCGGCAATAGCCGCCTCGTTTTCACGAATGGTGACAGGCTCATCGCACGAAAGCTTCAGTACACACGACTTTTCGCAAAGTGCCGGACAGATGCGTCCGGTAAATTCGGGGAAGTCGTTTGTGGCAGCGAGTACTTCGTATGCTTCGCGCCATTTACCTTTATAAAGTGCATCCTGAAATTCAGGTTGCTTATTGCCCAACGGGCATGCCCAGTGACAGAAGGGTACACCGCAATCCATGCAACGTGATGCCTGGAGTTTACGTTCGTGACTGTTTAAAGTTTGCTCCACCTGACTGAAGTCGGTGATGCGTTCGTGGACAGGACGGTATCCCGCTTCCTGTCGTGGTATGTTTAAGAATGCTTTTGGATCTGCCATTTTTAGATTTATAATTTATGATTTATGTTTAGATTTACGATTTCGGATTTATGATCTCTGCTTAGGCTTACGCTATGGCATGCCCTTACGATACAGTCCGGCAAGTCATAAAATCATAAATCTGAAATCATAAATCTCTTAATAATCTCTCTGCATCTCTGCAATCTTCTGTTGCAGTTTCCGCATTTGCTCTTCTTGCAGTACCTTCTTGTACTCGATGGGGACTATCTGGATAAATTCATCCACATATCGGTTCCAGTCATCAAGCATAGTGCGTGCCAGGTTGGAGCCTGTATAGAGGTAGTGCTGACGGATGAGTTCGTGCAACTCTTTACGATAGGAGGCTTCTTCGATGAGGCTTAGTTCCACCATTTCCATGTTACAGAAATAATCGAAGTTTCCATCCTTATTCCATACATAAGCTACACCGCCCGACATACCGGCTGCGAAGTTGCGCCCTGTTGAACCGAGGACTACCACACGACCGCCCGTCATGTACTCGCAACAATGATCGCCTACACCCTCTACTACGGCAATGGCACCGGAATTGCGGACAGCAAAACGTTCGCCTACGCGTCCATTGATGTAAACTTCACCACTGGTTGCACCATAGAGCAAGGTGTTTCCTGCAATCGTATTCTTCTCGGCCTGGAAGTTAGAGCGTACCGGAGGCAATACGGCAATCCGTCCGCCCGAAAGGCCTTTGCCGAGGTAATCGTTCGCTTCACCTTCCAGCTTGAAGTTGACACCCGGTACAAGGAAGGCACCGAAACTTTGCCCTGCAGAACCCTTGAACTTTACGTTCAACGTATGTTCCGGCAGTCCCGCTTCACCGTACTTCGCGGCAATGGTGCCCGAAAGCATGGCTCCGCAAGCACGATCCGTATTGGCAATCGTATATTCCAGTGAGATTTCTTTCTGGTTTTCCAGAGCTTCGGCAGCGGCATGCAGCATTTCAACGTCTTTTACGTGGTCGATGCCGTGTTGCTGGTCGATGGTGTGGCGGATGGCTGCACCATTATCGACGCGTGCCAGTATTTTGTCGAAACTAATCAGGGATTGCTTGGGTGATTCGTTTTCTGGCTTGCGGATAATAAGATCCGTGCGTCCGATGATGTCATCCAGACGTTCCACACCGATTTCGGCGAGATACTCCCGCACTTCCTGTGCCAGGAAAGTGAAGAAGTTCACCAGATATTCGCTGCGTCCGTGGAAGCGCCGGCGAAGTTCCTCGTTTTGCGTTGCCACACCCACGGGGCAGGTGTTCTGATGGCATTTGCGCATCATGACGCAACCCAGTACAATCAAAGCGCTGGTTGCAAAACCGAACTCTTCGGCACCCAGCATCGCCATCAGTACGATGTCGCGACCGGTTTTCAATTGCCCGTCCACTTGCAGCATCACTTGCCCGCGCAGACCGTTCAGTACAAGGGTCTGTTGCGTCTCGCTTAGTCCCAGTTCAGGAGAGATACCGGCATAGCGGATACTGGAGGCAGGAGAGGCGCCCGTACCACCTTCCGCACCGGAGATGACGATAAGGTCTGCTTTTGCTTTGGCCACTCCGGCGGCAATGGTTCCTACACCGCTTTCGGCTACCAGTTTCACACTGATCTTGGCACGAGGATTTACATTCTTCAGGTCGAAGATCAACTGTGCCAGGTCTTCGATGGAATAAATGTCGTGATGGGGCGGGGGAGAAATCAATGAAATGCCAGGAATGGAATGGCGCGTTTTCGCAATCACCTGGTCTACTTTAAAGCCCGGCAACTGACCGCCTTCACCCGGTTTGGCCCCTTGTGCCACTTTGATTTGTATTTCATCGGCGTTCACCAGATACTCCGTTGTTACTCCGAAACGTCCCGAAGCTACCTGCTTGATGGCGCTACGCAGACTGGTTCCGTCTTCGCGGGGCGTAAAGCGTGCGCTGTCTTCGCCTCCCTCACCTGTGTTGCTGCGTCCGTGAATCCGGTTCATGGCAATGGCCATTGCCTCATGCGCTTCTTTGCTGATAGACCCGTAACTCATGGCACCCGTCACAAAGCGGTGCATGATGCTTTCTACCGGTTCAACCTTATCTATAGAAATGGGGGCACGGCGGAAATCCAGGAAGTCGCGCAGGAAGATAGGCGCTTCTTTTCTGTCTACCAGACTGGTGAATTCTTTGAACTTCTTATAGCTGCCCAGGCGTGTGGCAAGTTGCAAGGTAGAAATGGTTTCGGGGTTCCAGGCATGTTTTTCTCCGTCTTTACGGAAAGCATACAAACCGTTGTTGGGGAGTAATCCGTCTACTTGTGCGGCAAAACCTGCATCGTGGAATGCGATTGCATCGCGTGCCACTTCATCCAGCCGAATACCGCCTATTGTGGATCTCAACCCGCCGAAATAAGCATTGCTGAGCTCTTCACTCAAACCTACGGCTTCGAATATTTTCGCTCCCCGATACGAACGAATGGTACTGATACCCATCTTACTCATGATCTTGAACAATCCCTTGCAGATGGATTTGATATATTTCTTTTCGGCAGTGGCATAATCCAACTGGATTTCTTTCTTCGCCACCAGCTTGTCGATCACGGCGAATGCCATGTAAGGGTTCAGGGCGCTGGCGCCAAATCCCAGTAACAGGGCTGCATGCATCACCTCGCGTATTTCACCGCTTTCCACTACCAATGCCGTCTGCACACGTTTACCCATGGAGATAAGATGGTGGTGCACTGCGCTTACTGCCAGTAGGGAGGGGATAGCCGCATGAGTGGCATCCACATCACGGTCGCTCAGTACAATGTAGTTCACCCCTTCGCTGACGGACTCTTCCGCTTGCTTGCAAAGTGCTGTGAGTGCTTCCTGCAATCCGGCACGACCCTTTGCTACTTCAAACAGCAAGGGTAGTTTCACCGTTTTGAACCCTTTGTAGCGGATGTTGCAGAGAATATCCAGCTGTGCATTGCTCAGGATGGGATGGTTGAGGCGCACCATCTTGCAATGGCTTTCGCTGGGTGTCAGGATGTTCATGCCCACGGCGCCGATATATTCCGTCAGTGACATTACCAGTTCCTCGCGTATCGGGTCGATAGGCGGATTGGTGACTTGTGCAAACTGTTGGCGGAAGTAATTGTACAGTAGTTGCGGCTTATCCGAAAGCACGGCAAGCGGCGTATCATTCCCCATTGAGTGGATAGGCTCGGCACCCGTGGTACACATCGGAACGATGAGCCGCTCCACATCTTCCTTGGAATAGCCGAAGGTACGCAGCATCCTCTCGTAATTCTCTACGCTATGGGGGACTTTGCGCCCGCTTTTCAGCTCATCCAGTTCGATGCGGTTCGTTGCCAGCCAACTGCGGTAAGGCTTGGCTTCGGCCAACTGTTTTTTCAATTCTCCGTCGTAGTAGATTTCGCCTTTCTCGGTATCTACCAGTAGTATCTTACCCGGTTGCAGGCGTCCCTTTTCTTTGATGTCTCCCGGTTCGAAATCCATCACGCCCACTTCGCTGGCCACTACCATCATGTCGTTGTGCGTAATCAGATAGCGTGCAGGACGCAATCCGTTGCGGTCGAGCATACCGCCCGCAAAACGTCCGTCGCTGAACAGCAAGGCGGCAGGGCCATCCCAGGGTTCCATCAGGATGGAATGGTATTCATAGAATGCTTTCAGATCTTCGCTGATAGGATTCTTTTCATTGAAAGATTCCGGTACTAGCATGGCCATGGCATGCGGCAGGCTGAGGCCTGACATAACGAGGAATTCCAAAACATTGTCCAGTGAGGCACTGTCGCTCATCCCCGGCTGAATGATGGGGCGTATCTCCCTGATGTCGCCCAAGACGGGAGAGGAGAGCACACTTTCACGGGCTTCCATCCATCCTCGGTTACCACGGATGGTATTGATTTCACCGTTGTGTGCCAGCAGACGGAACGGCTGTGCCAATCCCCATGTAGGGAATGTATTGGTACTGAAACGAGAGTGTACCAATGCCAGTCCGCTGGTAAAATAGCTATTTGTCAGGTCCGGATAATAGTTGCGCAGCTGTAATGATGAAAGCATACCTTTATATATAATGCTTTTGGTAGAGAGTGACACGACATAAAAATCGTCTTTTGCCGGAATAGATGACAATCTGACTTTATTTTCGATTCTTTTCCGGATCAGATATAACTTCCGGTCGGCAGTTTCCGTTTCCGTAAATCTCGTGATGAACACTTGTTTGATGTCCGGTTCGTTTGCCAGAGCCGATTCTCCCAGGATTTCGGGGCAGGTGGGCACATTGCGTAAATGCATCAATGTGAGTCCTTCTTTTTCAATTTCTTCAATAATAATACTTAGAATAGCTGCCTGGTCTTTTTCGTTTTTCGGTAAAAACAATAATCCTGTGCCGTACCGTCCTTTTTCGGGGACAGGAATACCTTGTAATAAAATAAACTCATGCGGAATTTGAAGCATGATACCTGCACCGTCACCGGTCTTGTTATCCGCACCCTCGGCACCGCGATGGCGCATGTTTTCTAATACCTTTAAAGCCGACTCAACAATGTCGTGTGACTTTTCTCCATGAATGTTAACCAGCATACCGACACCGCAGGCATCGTGTTCGTATGCCGCATCGTACAAGCCCATCTGTTGGGGCTGTCGTTGGTAAGGGAATCCTTCTGTTACGTTGTTAAAAAGTTCTTGTTTCTTCATTCTTACTAGCTTTATTGTATGATAATACCTGTTTGATGTATCAAATTGTTTGGCAAAGTTAATATTTTAATTTCAAAATGATAGTGAAATTTAGCTTTTGTGTGACGCGAAATGAGAATAGGAATCTTTATTCTTTTAATTTGTTATTAAAAACAGGAAATTTGCTTTTAATTTGTTAGCTTATTTATCCTTATTTGAAGCTGATTGTAATTTGTTTCTTTTTGAGCTAAAAATAATATATTATTTAACTTTTTGATGTGTTTGCAACTTTTTTATGCGTTTCTGTCAAATAAATATCGGATTTATTATCTTTATGTTATTTGAAATGTGTATATTTGCAACCAAAATAAAAACGCTATAATGTGCGTGGAATGGTAGGCTATATTGGTACAAGAAAAGCCTTTCCCAGCCTAATAAAAGGGCTGAAGTATCATCGAAAACTATGTTGTTCTCAAAG
>ENA-ORNO01001089-ORNO01001089.1-human-gut-metagenome-genome-assembly--contig:-NODE-1089-length-13801-cov-3.007639_pt1 | contig 13801 bp, 8 predicted proteins | sample MGYA00242117_ERZ509026 | MGnify/ENA primary metagenome ERZ509026 (study PRJEB26280, sample SAMEA2338710) | human gut metagenome | biome: human gut; feature: human-associated habitat; material: faeces... | reverse complement strand
GTACCGGAAAGTATTCCTTCATTTGACAAGAGTCTTGAAGAGTTATCTAAGATGTCATACAAAGAAGTGGCATATGAAGTAATGAAGCTTATGCTGGATGATTTCACAGAAGAAGAGTTAAAGGCTTGTATCGACAAGGCATATGATGAAAAGTTTGATACAGATGTAATCGCACCGCTTGTCAAAGCTGATGGTGCTTATTATCTGGAACTTTTCCATGGTGCAACTATTGCATTCAAGGATATGGCACTTTCAATACTTCCACATTTGCTTATAACTTCAGCTAAGAAGAATGACGTACATAATGAGATAGTTATTCTTACAGCTACATCAGGCGATACAGGAAAAGCTGCACTTGCAGGATTTGCCGATGTTAAGGGAACACGTATTATTGTATTTTATCCTAAGAATGGTGTCAGCCCGATTCAGGAAAAACAGATGGTTACACAGAAGGGTGATAATACATATGTAATCGGAATTAAAGGAAACTTTGATGATGCACAGACTGGTGTAAAGAAGATTTTCGGAGACAAAGAGCTTGAAAAAGAGATGGCAGAGGCAGGATTTCAGTTCTCATCAGCTAACTCAATCAATATCGGACGTCTTGTACCACAGATTGTTTATTATGTATATGCTTATACAAGACTTCTTGCAGATGGTGAGATTAAAGCCGGAGACAAGATTAATGCTGTAGTTCCTACAGGTAATTTTGGTAATATCCTTGCAGCATTCTATGCTAAGAATATGGGACTTCCTATTAACAAGCTTATTTGTGCATCAAATGAGAATAAAGTATTATATGATTTCTTCACAACAGGTGAATACGACAGAAACAGAGAGTTTGTTCTTACAACATCTCCTTCTATGGATATTCTTATTTCAAGTAATCTTGAACGTCTTATCTATAGAATTGCCGGAAATAGTGCAAAGAAGAATTCAGAGCTTATGGAATCATTAAAGAACACAGGCAAGTACGAGATTACACCTGAGATGAAAGCACAGTTATCTGATTTCTATGGCAATTATGCAACTGAAGCTGAAGATGCAGCTACAATAAAGAAGCTTTATGAAGATACAGGCTATGTTATCGATACTCATACAGCAGTTGCTGCTACAGTTTACGAGAAATATAAGAAAGAGACCGGCGATGATACAGTTACAGTAATTGCATCAACAGCAAGTCCATATAAGTTTACAAGAAGCGTTATGAATGCTATTGATTCTAAGTATGATTCAATGGGAGATTTCGAGCTTGTAGACGAGCTTAGCAAGATAAGCAATGTCAAAGTTCCTAACGCAATTGAAGAAATCAGAACAGCACCAGTTCTTCATGATACTGTATGTGATTCTGACAAGATGTGTGATGAAGTAAAGAAGATTCTTGGAATCTAATATATATAAGAATTAATAGGGCTGTAGCTTTAATGGTTTTGAAACTGTTAGAGCTGCAGCTTTTTTGTGTTAATATCACTTTGTTTAAGAAGTTTATAAATTATTTATAGAAAAAAGAAATATTATTGTTGACATCACGAAAGGGTAGTGATATCTTAAATGTATCGATATTAGCACTCCAATCTAATGAGTGCTAACAAGATGAAAGGAGAGGATGCCATGGAGACGGATGGACGACTGGATGACCGTAAGGTTAAGATACTTAAAGCTGTTATTCAGAATTATCTTGATACCGGAGAACCGGTTGGCTCAAGAACGATTTCCAAGCTGACTGATTTACAGTTAAGTTCAGCAACTATAAGGAATGAGATGGCAGACTTAGAAGAGCTTGGCTACATTGTACAGCCACATACCTCTGCTGGAAGAATTCCAACTGATAAGGGTTACAGATTATATGTTGACGATTTAATGGCCCAGAAAGAGGAAGAGATATCCTTAAGAGAACAGCAGGTTGGTGATAAAGAGAAAGAACTTGATTCTATGAAGGATGCCTTATCAGAGAAGGTAGACAGAGTAGAGGAACTTCTTCAGAATGTAGCAAAGGTTCTGGCGAATAATACTAATTATGCTACGATGATAACAACTCCTAAGGTAACAGGTAATAAGTTAAGATTTGTTCAGCTTTCACAGCTTGAACCGAATAAGCTTCTTGCTGTTATTGTTATGGAAGGTAATCTTATAAGGAACAAGGTTATAACTATCAGCGAGGATATTTCACCGGAGAATCTTCTGAAGCTTAATCTTCTTCTTAATACAACACTTACAGGTCTTACATTGCAGGAGATGCATCTGGGACTTATATCCAAGATGGAGAGTCAGGCAGGTGAGCATATAGGTATTGTTAAAGAAGTGTTAGATGCGATAGTTGAGACTATAAGTAAGGCTGACGACCTGAAGATATACACAAGCGGTGCAACTAACATATTCAAGTATCCGGAGCTTAGTGATTCCGGGAAAGCAAGTGAGCTTATATATGCTTTGGAGGAAAAGCAGGGCTTGTCTGGACTTGTTAATGACAAGGATGGTTCAGATGAGACTGAAGATGATAACCACGGCATTCAGGTATATATAGGAAATGAAACACCAGTTGAATCCATGAAGGACTGTAGTGTGGTAACAGCCACATATGAATTGCAGGATGGAATGAAGGGAACAATTGGTATTATTGGACCGAAGCGTATGGATTATGAAAAGGTTGTTGATACCTTGAAAGAGATGCAGACGCATTTGGATGATGTATTTAAGAAAACTTAGGAAAGGTTGGTATGGAAGTGTCAAAGGATGTAAAGAAAAAGAAATCAGAAGAGACAGTTCAGGATGAAGTAAAGAATCAGGAGACTGATGCTAAGAAAGAAGAAGCCTGCAACTGCGAATCAGAATGTAAGGCTGATGAAAGTCAGAATGCATGTGAAGCTGATGAATCAGACAAGGCCGAGGCACAGGATGAGAGCACTGAGAGCTCTAAGAAGAAGGATCCTAAGGATGCAGTTATAGAAGAACTTCAGGACAGAGTAAAGAGGCAGATGGCTGAGTTTGATAATTTCAGAAAGAGAACAGAGAAAGAGAAATCTACTATGTTCGAGATGGGAGCCTCAGATATCATTAAGAAGCTTTTACCTATTGTTGATAATTTCGACAGAGGATTTAAGAGTGTGACAGATGAGGAACTTGAAACTCCATTCGCTAAGGGAATGGATATGGTTCACAAGCAGCTTTTAAAGATGCTTGAGGATGCAGATGTTAAGCCTATTGAAGCTTTAGGCGGTGAGTTCAATCCTGATTTTCACAATGCAGTAATGCATGTTGAGGATGATTCAGTTGGAGAGAACATCGTAGTTGAAGAGTTTGAGAAGGGCTACACATACAGAGACCAGGTTATAAGACACAGTATGGTCAAGGTTGCTAACTAGCTGTAAGCCAGAAAGCATATGTAACACAAGGTATTAATCAATTTAATTATAGAAAGGACATTTTATCATGGGAAAGATTATTGGTATTGATTTAGGTACAACTAATTCTTGCGTAGCTGTAATGGAAGGTGGTAAGCCAGTTGTTATCGCTAACGCAGAAGGTTTAAGAACTACTCCTTCAGTAGTTGCATTTTCAAAGACAGGAGAGAGACTTGTAGGTGATCCTGCAAAGCGTCAGGCAGTTACTAATGCTGATAAGACAATCTCTTCTATCAAGAGACATATGGGTACAGATTACAAGGTTGAGATTGATGGAAAGAAATATACTCCACAGGAAATCTCAGCTATGATTTTACAGAAGTTAAAGTCAGATGCAGAGAATTATCTTGGTGAGAAGGTTTCAGAAGCTGTTATTACAGTTCCTGCTTACTTCAACGATGCACAGCGTCAGGCTACTAAGGATGCTGGTAAGATTGCAGGTCTTGATGTAAAGCGTATTATCAACGAGCCTACAGCAGCAGCTTTAGCTTATGGTCTTGATAATGAGCATGAGCAGAAGATTATGGTTTACGATTTAGGTGGTGGTACATTCGATGTGTCTATTATCGAAATCGGTGATGGTGTAATTGAAGTTCTTGCTACAGCTGGTAACAACAAGCTTGGTGGTGATGATTTCGATAATGCTGTTACACAGTATATGTTAAATGATTTCAAGGCTAAGGAAGGTGTTGACCTTTCTAAGGATACAATGGCTCTTCAGAGACTTAAGGAAGCAGCTGAGAAGGCTAAGAAGGAACTTTCAAGCACAACTCAGACAGAAATCAATCTTCCTTACATCACAGCTACAGCTGAAGGACCAAAGCACTTTGAGATGACTCTTACAAGAGCTAAATTCGATGAATTAACACATGACCTTGTAGAAAAGACTGCAGAGCCAGTTAAGAATGCACTTTCAGATGCAGGTCTTACAGCTTCAGAGCTTTCAAAGGTATTATTAGTTGGTGGTTCTACAAGAATCCCTGCTGTACAGGATAAGGTTAAGTCATTAACAGGACATGAGCCAAGCAAGACTCTTAACCCAGATGAGTGCGTAGCTATCGGTGCTTCTATCCAGGGTGGTAAGTTAGCTGGTGATGCAGGTGCTGGTGATATCCTTCTTCTTGATGTAACACCACTTTCACTTTCAATCGAGACAATGGGTGGTATTGCTACAAGACTTATTGAGAGAAATACAACTATTCCTACAAAGAAGAGCCAGATTTTCTCTACAGCTGCTGATAACCAGACAGCCGTTGATATCAACGTTGTACAGGGTGAAAGACAGTTTGCTAGAGATAACAAGTCACTTGGACAGTTCAGACTTGATGGTATCCCTCCAGCAAGAAGAGGTGTTCCACAGATTGAAGTTACATTTGATATCGATGCCAATGGTATTGTAAATGTATCTGCTAAGGACCTTGGAACAGGTAAGGAACAGCACATCACAATTACTGCTGGTTCTAACATGTCTGATGAAGATATCGATAAGGCAGTTAAGGAAGCTGCTGAGTTCGAGGCTCAGGATAAGAAGCGTAAGGATGCTATTGATGCACGTAACGAAGCTGATTCAATGGTATTCCAGACACAGAAGGCTATGGATGAGGCAGGCGACAAGCTTGATGCTTCTGACAAGGCTGCAGTTGAGACTGACCTTAACGCATTAAAGGCACTTGTTGATGGTTCTGACCCAGAAAACATGACAGATGCACAGGTTGATGAAATCAAGGCTGCCAAGGAAAAACTTATGGAAAGCGCTCAGAAGCTTTTCGCTAAGTTATATGAGTCACAGCAGGCTGCTGGTGGTGCAGGCCCAGACATGGGAGCAGGTGCAGGTCCTGATATGGGTGCAGGTGCTTCTAATGGTTCAGCTCCATACGGTGATGATGTAGTTGATGGAGATTACAAAGAGGTTTAATTGTCAGTAATAACTGACTGGAATAAGGACTGCATGGGGTGAGAACTCCGTGCAGTTTCTGTTGATTAAATAAGAAAGAGGAAGCAATCATGGCAGATAAGAGAGATTATTATGAAGTCCTTGGCGTGCCTAAGGATGCCGATGACGCTGCTATTAAGAAAGCATACAGACAACTTGCAAAGAAATATCATCCTGATATGAATCCGGGGGATAAAGAAGCTGAAATAAAATTCAAAGAGGCTTCTGAAGCTTATGCGGTGTTAAGCGATGCTGAAAAGAGAAGACAGTATGACCAGTTTGGCCATGCCGCATTTGAAGGCGGAGCAGGTGGAGCTGGAGCAGGTGGCTTCGATTTCGATTTTGGTGACATGGGAGATATTTTCGGAGATCTTTTTGGAGGTATGTTTGGCGGCGGCGGAAGCAGACGAAACAGCAATGGACCAAGAAGAGGTGCTGATGTAAGAGTTAATGTAAGAATTACATTTGCCGAGTCAGTAAGGGGAACAACCAAGAAGATAGATGTTACATTAAAGGATGAGTGCTCAAGCTGTCACGGTACAGGAGCTAAGCCTGGTACATCACCAGAGACCTGTAGCAAATGTGGTGGCCGTGGACAGGTAACTTTCACACAGCAGTCATTCCTTGGAATGGTAAGAAGCCAGCAGCCATGTCCTGACTGTCATGGAACTGGTAAGATAATTAAGGAGAAGTGTCCGGATTGTTACGGAACAGGCTATATAAGCAGCAAGAAGACTATTGAAGTCAATATTCCTGCCGGTATTGATAATGGCCAGTGCGTACGTATCCAGGGCAAAGGTGAGCCGGGAGTTAATGGTGGACCAAGAGGTGACCTTTTAGTTGCTGTTATTATCTCAGCAAGCACAGAATTTGAAAGAGACGGATACAATATATTCTCTAATGTTGTAATAAGCTATCCTACCGCAGTACTTGGCGGTGAAATCAAGGTTAAGACTGTTGATGGAGAAGTATTGTATGAAGTTAAGCCGGGAACAGCATCAGGTACAAGAGTAAGACTTAAAGGCAAGGGTATGCCAAGTGTAAGAAATGCAGCGCAGAGAGGTGACCATTATATCACTTTAATAGTTGATATTCCTACAAAGCTTAATCAGGAGCAGAAGGATGCACTTATGGCATATGAAAAGGCACTTACAGGTAATGAAAGACACAGTAAGAAGAAAGGTCTTTTCGGCAAATAAATACTATAGCTTACATATGTAATGTAAGTTTACACTCACCCCACAATGTGGTAAAATCCTACATTGTGGGGTATTATATTTATATGTATAATTCCTTATTGTAAAGATTGGAGATTAAAGCAGTAATATGAATTTAGAGACAAGATATAACGAACTTAATAAAGATTACGGTGCATATGAGCTTGTGAACATTGAAAAGCTTAATGACCTTAATTCTGTAGGACTTTTATTAAAGCATAAGAAATCAGGTGCAAGGGTTGCAATTATTTCTAATGATGACGATAACAAAGTGTTTTCTATAGGTTTTAAGACACCACCAGATAATGACACAGGAATGCAGCATATAATTGAACATTCTACCTTGTGTGGTTCAAGAAAATATCCGGTTAAAGACCCATTTGTAGAATTATGCAAGGGTTCTCTTAACACATTTCTTAATGCAATGACATATCCGGATAAGACGGTATATCCTGTTGCAAGCTGCAATATGGCGGATTTTAAGAATATTATGGATGTTTATATGGATGCAGTATTCTATCCTGCAATGTATGAGCATGAGGAGATATTCAAGCAGGAAGGCTGGCATTATGAGCTTGAAGATGTAGATGGAGAGCTTGCTTATAACGGAGTTGTATTTAATGAGATGAAGGGGGTGTATTCTTCAGCAGATGATGTGCTTTCAAGATATACATTTGTATCACTCTTCCCTGATTCTGAATACAAGAATGAATCCGGTGGTGATCCTGCAGCGATTCCAACATTAAGTCAGGAACGTTTTCTTGATTTTCACAGAAAGTATTATCATCCGTCAAACAGTTATATTTATCTGTATGGTGATCTTGATATGTATAAGGAATTGGACTATATCGATAAGGAGTATCTCTCGAGCTTTGATTATAGAGAGATTGATTCTACGATCGCTGTGCAGACAGCCTATGAACAGATGAAGGATGAGAGCTGCTTTTATTCGATCGCAGAAAATGAGAGCGAAGAAAATCAGACATTTTTAACCTATAATATGGTAGTTGGCAGCAGCCTTGATAAGAAGCAGTCCGTTGCCATGAATATACTGGAATACGCAATTATGGACGCTCCGGGCGCACCATTGAAGAAAGCATTAGTAGATGCAGGGATCGGAGAGGATGTCTTTGCTTCCTTTGATGATGGGATCCGGCAGACAATCTTTTCAATCGTAGCAAGAAATGCAAATATGTCCGATAAGGAACGTTTTGTGTCTGTGATCAGGGATACACTGACCGATCTTTCCGGGCATGGAGAAGAAGGAAAGGCGATCGATCGGACTTCGATCGAGGCTGCGATCAATAATTTTGAGTTTAAACATAAGGAAGCAAACTTCGGCAGATTTCCGAAGGGGCTTATGATGGGTCTGGATGCATTTAATACATGGCTGTATGATGATGCATCTGCACTTGAAATGTTTAAGTTAAATGAAGTATATGATGAATTGAAAGAAAGTCTGAAAACCGGATATTTTGAAGAACTGATCTGGGAAAAGCTGGTTCAGAATACCTTTGGTATGATTTTTGTTATGAAGCCGAAGAAGGGGCTTGATAAGGAGAATGATGCAGCAGAGAAGCAGAAGCTTGCAGACTATAAGGCCTCTCTTACGGAAAATGAGCTTGAACAGGTTGTATCAGATACAAAGGAATTAAAATTATATCAGGAGACACCATCTCCGGCAGAGGATATGGAGAAGGTTCCGTTGCTTAATATTTCTGATATCAGAAAAGAGATCCATCCGTTAAAGAACCGTGAGGACAGCATTTATGGTATGCCATTAATAAGTCATGATATCTTTACTAACGGAATTGGTTATCTGGAGTTTATATTTGATATCAATGATCTGGATGCAGAGTTTGTTCCATATGTAGAGCTGCTCACCAGCATTTTCAAATATGTGGATACAGAGCATTACACATATAGTGAACTGTCCAATCAGATCAATTTCCATACCGGTGGTATCGGATTTTCTACAGGAGCCATGTATAAGGATGGCGGGAAGGATCATCTTTCATTCTTCTCCGTTAAGACAAAGGCCATGTATGACAAGCTTGGAGAAGGTCTGAAGCTGATCGAGGAGATCCTGTTCACATCGAAGCTTTCGGATAAGAAGAGATTGAAAGAGATTATATCGGAAGAAAAGGCCGGACTTAAGACTGATCTGATATCCTCAGGGCATATCACATCTGCAACACGCGCGATGTCTTATGTCTCAGATGTGATGGCATTTAAGGATATGACAGAGGGAATCGGATATTATGATTTCTTACAGGAGTTGGATCAGGATTTTGAGCAGAATGCAGATGCGATCATTGAGAAGCTGCAGACAACGCTTGCCGAGATCCTTAGAAAAGGAGCGGTAACAATCTCTTATACCGGTGACAATGATATCAAGGAATTATTGGGCGCAGATATTGAAGCGTTTGCAAGAAAGTTGTCGACCAGACCTGCTTTTGCAGAAAAACGTGTGATGAAAAGAACTGTTAAGAACGAAGCCTTTAAGACAGCAAGCCAGGTACAGTATGCGGCTCTCGCAGGAAATTATAAAGAAAAAGGATTTGAATATACCGGAGCACTGGAAGTCCTACAGGTGATCTTCTCCTATGGATATCTCTGGGAGAATATCCGTGTAAAGGGTGGGGCATATGGAGCTATGTGTTCATTTGCCAGATCAGGAATGGGATATTTTACATCCTACAGAGATCCGAACCTGATGGAGACATATGATATCTATAAGAAGGCAGCAGACTATGTGGCAGGCTTTGATGCAAGCGACAGAGATATGACCAAATATTTGATTGGTGCGATCGCGAAGTTAGATTCTCCAATGACACCATCAGCAGAAGGAGCATTTAGCCAGACCTGTTACTTTGCAGGTATTACAGATGAGCAGCTTCAGAAAGAACGTGATCAGGTGCTTACTGCAAATGTAGAAACGATTCGTTCACTGGCACCTGTGATCCGGGCGATCACAGATGGCGGGATTATCTGTGCGATCGGTGGGGAAGATAAGATCGAACAGAATCGGGCAAAGTTTAAAGAAGTAAAAGATCTATAGTTTTTACAGAAGTAACGAAAGAAGATATAAGTATATAGATTTGTAAATAGTTCTCCGGCAGGTTACAGAATTCTGTGCCGAATGGAGAACATGAATACATACAGAGTATGGAAGGAGAAGTATGAACGATACATACAAATCAGGATTTGTTGCGATCATAGGAAGACCAAATGTAGGTAAATCCACACTGATGAATCAGTTGATCGGACAGAAGATCGCGATAACGAGCAGTAAGGCGCAGACAACAAGAAACCGTATTCAGACCGTGTATACCTCGGATGAAGGACAGATTGTTTTCCTCGATACACCTGGAATCAACAGGGCCAAGAACAAGCTTGGTGAATATATGTTAAAGGTGGCAGAGGGAACATTAAATGAAGTAGATGTCGTTATGTGGATCGTTGAAGCAACGACATTTATCGGAGCAGGAGAACGGTATATCATTGAACAGTTAGAACGTGTTAAGACCCCGATCATCATTGTGGTAAATAAGATCGATGCGGTAAGTGAAGAAGAAGTATTCAAGGCGATCTCGACCTATAAGGATGCCTGCAGTCATGCGGAGATCGTTCCGGTATCGGCATTAAAGGGAAAGAACAAAGATGAACTGATAAAGACGCTGTTCAAATACCTTCCATACGGACCACAGTTCTATGATGAAGACACGATCACCGATCAGCCGGAGCGACAGATCGTATCCGAATTGATCCGGGAGCAGGCTTTAAGACTTCTGGATAAAGAGATTCCACACGGAATCGCGGTTGTTATTGATTCGATGAAGGAACGTCCGAACGGACGGCTTATGGATATAGATGCAACAATCATCTGTGAGCGGGATTCCCATAAGGGTATTATTATTGGAAAACAGGGCGCAATGCTGAAAAAGATCGGCAGCAATGCAAGGTATGGCATTGAACAGCTATTAGATACACATGTGAATCTGAAGCTTTGGGTAAAGGTGAAGAAGGATTGGCGGGATACCGATACCCTTCTTCGAAATTATGGTTATAAGATGGATGAATCATGAAGGATGAGATAGTATTAAACGGAATCGTGCTTTCCTCCGGCCTTCAGGGAGAATATGACAGACGGCTTGTTATACTGACCAGAGAGCAGGGGAAGGTCACAGCATTTGCAAAGGGAGTCCGACGACCAAGCAGCCAGTTGATCTCAAAGACGCAGCTGTTTGTCATGGGAGCATTTACTGTATATCCGGGAAGAAATGCATATACACTTATCAACGTAGATGCAAAGGAATATTTTCATGAACTGACCTTTGATATGAACAAATACTGTTACGGATCTTACTTTTGTGAGATGATGTCATATTTTACAAGAGAAGGTGACCGGTCGGCAGATTATCTGAATCTGCTGTTTGTCAGCCTGAATGCATTAAAAAAAGGACTACTGCCGGTGAAACTGATCCGTTGTGTATATGAACTGAAGATCATGGATATCTTTGGACAGGGCCTGCAGAGCTTTCACTGCCCGATCTGTGGAAGCGACAGGCTGACACGGATATTTGATCCCTTGTCCGGTGGAATCCTGTGTGAGAACTGCCGGAGCAAGGCTAAGAAAAGTATCCATATATCAGAGGACGCCAGATATGTGCTTCAGTATATTAATGGAGCAACGCTTGGAAATCTGTATAATTTCACGGTTTCAGACGGCGTGCTGGAAGAACTTATGATGATCGCAAAGGAATTTCTGGCGGTATATGTAGACCGGAAATTCAATTCTGTAGAAATAATTGAATCCCTGTCTTGAAAAAAACAGGGAGAGAAGGTACAATAACGTACAAATATAAAGATGAAATATAAATGGAGGACATTATGGAAAAGACATTAGACAAGATCGTTGCTTTAGCAAAGAACAGAGGTTTTGTATATCCGGGTTCAGAGATTTATGGTGGACTTGCAAATACATGGGATTACGGTAACCTTGGTGTTGAGTTAAAGAACAATGTAAAAAAGGCTTGGTGGAAAAAGTTCATACAGGAGAATCCATATAATGTAGGTGTTGACTGTGCGATCCTGATGAACCCACAGACATGGGTAGCATCCGGACATCTTGGCGGTTTTGCAGATCCTTTGATGGACTGTAAAGAGTGCCATGAAAGATTCCGTGCAGACAAACTGATCGAAGACTACATGGCAGAGAATAACATGGAGATCGAAGGTTCCGTTGATGGCTGGTCAAATGAAGAAATGGAGAGCTTTATCGAAGAAAAGAATATCTGCTGTCCTTCATGCGGAAAACATAATTTTACAGGTATCAGACAGTTTAACCTGATGTTCAAGACATTCCAGGGTGTAACCGAGGATGCCAAGAACACTGTTTATTTAAGACCCGAGACCGCACAGGGTATTTTTGTTAACTTCAAAAATGTACAGAGAACATCCAGAAAGAAGATCCCGTTTGGTATCGGACAGATCGGTAAGTCATTCCGTAACGAGATCACACCGGGTAACTTTACGTTCCGTACCAGAGAGTTTGAGCAGATGGAGCTGGAATTCTTCTGTGAACCGGGAACAGACCTTGAATGGTTTGATTACTGGAGAAGCTTCTGTATCAACTGGCTAAAAGACCTTGGTATCAAGGATGAAGAGATGCGTGCTCGTGATCATTCACCGGAAGAGCTTTGCTTCTACAGCAAGGGAACAACAGATATAGAGTTCTTATTCCCATTTGGATGGGGCGAGCTTTGGGGTATCGCAGACAGAACGGATTATGATCTGACCCAACATCAGACTGTATCCGGCGAACCAATGGATTATTTTGATGATGAGAAGAAAGAGAAATACATTCCATATGTTATCGAACCATCACTTGGTGCTGATCGTGTAACACTTGCATTCCTTTGTGCTGCATATGATGAAGAAAATATCGGAACAGAGGAGAAGCCGGATGTAAGAACTGTATTACATTTCCATCCTGCACTTGCACCTGTTAAGATCGGTGTCCTTCCACTGAGCAAGAAACTTGGCGAGGAAGCAGAAAAGGTATATGCTGAATTATGCAAATACTACAACTGTGAATACGACGACAGAGGAAATATCGGTAAGCGTTACAGAAGACAGGATGAGATCGGAACTCCGTTCTGTGTAACTTATGATTTTGATTCAGAAGAAGATGGTGCTGTAACTGTCCGTGACAGAGATACCATGGAGCAGGAAAGAGTAAAGATCGAAGATCTGAAGGCATATTTTGAGAAGAAATTCGAATATTAATCAGACGAAATGAATCAATATCTCAGATAGAGTATCTGGTTGATCGAATCTGTAAAATAAAAGGGACATTTGTCGGAAAAGAACATTATCCGGCGGATGTCTCTTTCTTTTTGAAAAAGATTCCGGAATATGCGGTTAAAAAGAGAAAAAAATTGAAAAAAGTGGTTTAATATTATTAGGTCATATGATATAATCACGTCAGAGTGGTGGGAAAATTCTGCCCTAAAGCAGGCTTTTTTCAGCATATATTTAATTAGATACGTAGGAGGTAATAAACAAATGGCAAACAAGTGGGTTTATATGTTTAGCGAAGGCGACATGACCATGCGTAATCTTCTCGGTGGTAAGGGTGCAAACCTTGCAGAGATGACAACAATTGGTCTTCCAGTTCCACAGGGTTTCACAATCACAACAGAGGCTTGTACTCAGTACTATGAAGATGGTCGTAAGATCAACGACGAGATCATGGCACAGGCTATGGAAGGTGTTAAGAAGATGGAGGAGATCAACGGCAAGAAGTTCGGAGATCTTGAGAATCCATTATTAGTATCAGTTCGTTCAGGTGCTAGAGCATCTATGCCGGGTATGATGGATACAATCCTTAACCTTGGTTTAAATGACGAAGTTGTTGCTGCAATGATCGCACACAACCCAGATCCAGCATTCGAGCGTTTCGTATATGATTCTTACAGACGTTTCATTCAGATGTTCTCAGACGTTGTTATGGAAGTTGGTAAGAAGTACTTTGAGCAGCTCATCGATAAGATGAAAGAAGAGAAGGGTGTTAAGTTCGACGTAGAACTTACAGCAGCTGATCTTAAGACTCTTGCAGAGCAGTTCAAGGCTGAATACAAGAACCAGTTAGGAACAGATTTCCCTTCAGACCCAGTTGAGCAGTTAAAGTTAGCTATCGAAGCTGTATTCCGTTCATGGGACAACCCACGTGCAAACGTATACAG
>ENA-ORNO01001088-ORNO01001088.1-human-gut-metagenome-genome-assembly--contig:-NODE-1088-length-13804-cov-2.946105_pt1 | contig 13804 bp, 10 predicted proteins | sample MGYA00242117_ERZ509026 | MGnify/ENA primary metagenome ERZ509026 (study PRJEB26280, sample SAMEA2338710) | human gut metagenome | biome: human gut; feature: human-associated habitat; material: faeces... | reverse complement strand
CACGGTGGTCACCGGCCCCGCCCGCCGCAGCGCCGCCTACATACGCGACCACCTGCCGGATCGCGCCGGCGTCATCTGCTTCGATGAGTACGCCCCGCTGTTCGCGGGCCACATCGTCCACCGTCTCGGTGCCGCAGACGATAAGCTGTCCCAGGCCCAGCATGTGTTTGACGCCCTGCGTACCTTCGACGATACGGACGTGTCGGAGATATACGCCCAGTGTCCCGATGAATCCGGCCTGGGTTTGGCGGTGGCCAATCGTCTGAAAAAGGCGGCGGGCTTCCATGTGGTGGACGTATCGCCGCTGATCATCGGCTTCACCGGCCCCACCGGCGCGGGTAAGACCAGCGCCCTTTGTGCGCTGGAGCGTCTGGGTGGACTGGTGCTGGACTGCGACGCCGTCTATCACCAGCTGCTGCGCACCGATGCGCCCCTGCGCGCCGCCATCACTGCCGCCTTCGGCCCCGTGTTCACCCCTGACGGTGCGCTGAATCGCCAGAAGCTGGGTGCTGCGGTGTTCAGCGATCCCGCTGCACTGGACCGGCTCAACGCCATTATTTTCGACCGCCTGCCCCGCGAGCTGCTGCGCCGCGTCAACGAAAGCGACGCCACCATGGTGGGTATCGATGCCATCAATCTGGTGGAGAGCGGTCTGTACCGTCTCTGCCGCCGCACGGTGGCCGTACTGGCTCCCACGGAGACACGGGTCCGCCGGATCATGGCCCGCGACGGTATTTCGGAGGACTATGCCCGCCTGCGGGTGCAGGCCCAGAAGCCCGACGAGTTCTACCGCGCCCGCTGTACGGACGTGCTGATGAACGACGCCGCCTCGCCGCAGGTGTTTGAAGAAATAGCCTATCAGAGATTACAACATATATTTGAGGAGGAAGCAGATCATGAGTGAAGAACTGAAGGCCCTGAAGAAGCAGCTGCTGAAGGATGACCGCAACGGCTACGATGTGCTGAGCGCGGCGGATCTGGAGAAGATGGAGGCATACTGCACCGTCTACAAGGCGTTCCTGGACGCCGGCAAGACGGAGCGCCTCAGCGCCCGCGCCGCCATCGCTCTGGCGGAGAAGCATGGCTTCGTGGAGTACAAGCGCGGCATGTCCCTGTCCGCCGGCGATAAGGTCTACTCCTGCAACCGCGGCAAGGGTCTGGTGCTGGCCGTCGTCGGCCGCCGCAGCCTGGCGGAGGGCGCCCAGATCACCGCCGCTCACATCGACTCTCCCCGTCTGGACCTGAAGCCCACCCCCCTGTATGAGGACAGCGAGCTGGCCTACTTCAAGACCCATTACTACGGCGGCGTCCGCAAGTACCAGTGGGTCACCATTCCTCTGGAGCTGCGCGGCACCGTGGTGCTGACCGACGGCTCCGTGGTGGATGTCTGCATCGGCGAGGGTGATGAGCCCAAGCTGGTGATCACCGACCTGCTGCCCCATCTGGGCGCGGAGCAGAGCAAGAAGCCCCTGAGCGAGGCCATCCCCGGCGAGACGCTGAACATCCTGCTGGGCAGCCGTCCTCTGGGCGACGATGATGACAGCGACCGCGTGAAGATGCAGGTCCTCAAGCGCCTGTACGACAAGTACGGCATCACCGAGGCCGACTTCGCCTCCGCCGAGCTGGAGACGGTGCCTGCCGTCAACGCCACCGATATCGGCCTGGACGGCAGCCTCATCGGTGCCTATGGCCACGACGACCGCGTCTGCGGCTTCGCTGCTCTGCAGGCCATTCTGGACATCGGGACGCCGGAAAAGACCGCCCTCTGCGTTCTGGCCGACAAGGAGGAGATCGGCTCCATGGGCGTCACCGGCATGCAGTCCGCCGCCTTCGACACCTTTATGAACGACCTGTGCGAGAGCCAGAACGTGGCCCTGCGCGTCTGCTATGAGAACGCCTTCTGCCTGTCCGCCGACGTCACCGCCGCCTACGATCCCAACTTCGCCGATGTGTATGAAAAGCGCAACGCCGCCTTCGTCAACCACGGCGTGGGCCTGTGCAAGTACACCGGGGCCAGGGGCAAGTCCGGCTCCTCCGATGCCAACGCCGAAACCGTGGGCTATGTCCGCGGCGTGCTGGATAAGGCCGGTGTCCGCTGGCAGATCTGCGAGATGGGCAAGATCGACGCCGGCGGCGGCGGTACGGTGGCCCAGTACATGGCCAACCGCAATATCGCCACACTGGACGCCGGCGTGCCGGTGCTGAGCATGCACGCCCCCTTCGAGGTGGTGGCCAAGCTGGATTGCTACGAGATGTACCGCGCCTGCAAGGCCCTCTACGAGTCCCTGTAAGCGTTCCTGCAAACAAAAAGAGAGACGGCGGAGCCGTCTCTCTTTTTGTTAATTTACTTTTCTTCGTCGTTTTCGGTCTTGCCCAGCATATAAGGGAACATGGCCTCGATATAGTGTACCATCTTGCTGTGCTGGGCGTACCACTCGCCGTGCTCCGCCTGAAGCCGCTCCTTGTCGCTGTAGGCCTCCAGCGCGTGGCACGTCTCCACGTAGGCTTTCTGGAGCTGCCGGATGCGGGCGCTCATGTGCTGCAGGAGGCTCATGATCTTGGCGGGCCGCTCACTGAAATACTTCCCGAAGTTCTCCATGGTGATCTCGCTGACCACCAGCGGCTCCAGCGCCACCACCGTGGTGTTGCGGGGACGGGACTCCAGAAAGCTGATGACGTTGAAGAAATCCCCCTCGCTGAGCGTCACCACCTCCACCTCCTCCGGCGTACCGTAGTCCTTGTAGACGGCCACGCTGCCATAGAGGATGTTATACATGTTCATATCCATTTCGCCGGGCTTACAGATGATCTGACCTCTCTTGAACCGGCGCTCGCCTGTATTGGGCATATCCCTTACCTCCTGCTCTCATTTATATCACGCTGCCATATTCTATCATGCCCGCTTCGGCCTGTCGATACTTGTTCTTGCCAAATGCGCCGGAAAGTGGCATACTGTTGCAGGTAAATACGCACAAAGGAGAGGCTCTCTCATGGATTATTTTCATATCGCCCTGCCTGCCGACCAGCTGCGCACCGTCAGCTCCATCGGTCTGGCCCATGTGGGCGACGGCGTGTATGAGCTGCTGGTGCGCACGTGGCTCTGCGCCCACGGCAAGGCCACCGGCAAAGACCTGCACCGCGCCGCCATCGCTCTGGTCTGCGCGCCGGAGCAGGCCCGCAGGGCCCAGCGCATCCTGCCGCTGCTGACGCCGGAGGAGGATGCCGTATTCAAGCGCGGCCGCAACGCCGCCGTCCACGGTATCCCTAAAAACGCCACTACCGCTCAGTATCATCAGGCCACGGCACTGGAATGCCTGCTGGGGTGGCTGTACCTGCGGGGCGACACCAAGCGTGTCAACCAACTGTTCACCGTGATGATGGAGGAGGATCAGCCATGCCGTTAGACGCCATCTGCCTGCAAGGCGTAGTGAAGGAGCTGTCGCCCCAGATCACCGGCAGCCGCATCGAGAAGATCCAGCAGCCCGCCAGGGATCAGGTGGTCCTGCTGCTGCGGGGGAGCCGCCGCCTGTACCTGAACGCCGGCGGCAGCCAACCCCGCCTGCACCTGACAGAGCAGGTGCGGGACAACCCGTCCCAGCCGCCCATGTTCTGTATGCTCCTGCGCAAGCACCTGTCCGGAGGCGTCATCGAGTCCGTCCGGCAGGAGCCGCTGGAGCGCGTGGTGACGCTGACCGTGCTGGCTGCCGACGAACTGGGGGAGCGCAGCCGCTTCACGCTGGTGTGGGAGGGTATGCCCCGCCGCGCCAACCTGATCCTCTGCGACAGGGACGGCCGTATCATCGACTGCCTGCGCCGCATTGACCTGGAGTCAGAGCAGGACCGCCAGGTGCTGCCCGGCCTTTTCTACCGCCTGCCTGCCCGTCAGAACAAGAACTCACCGCTGGATGTCACGGAGGAGGAGTTCGCCGCCCTGCTGCGGCGCGCCGCGCCGGACGCGCCGCTGGACGGCTGGCTGCTGGATACCTTCCCCGCCCTGCCGCCGCTGGTGGCCCGTGAGCTGACTTACCGCGCCTGCGGTGCCACCGACGCCCCTGTTTCGCAGGGAACACCCCTGTGGAGCGTCTTCTCCCAGTGGCAGAACGCTGTGAATGAAAATCGCTTTACACCAACTGCGATCAAACGAAACGGAGCGCTTTCTGACTTCACCTATGGCCCTATCCTCCAGTACGGTGCCTACGCCCAGTCGGAGCCCTGCGACAGCTTCTCTCACCTGCTGGATGGCTTCTATGAAAAGCGAGAGCAGGCGGAGCGGGTGAAGCAGAAGGGGCAGGATCTCCTAAAGACTGCCACCACTGCCAGGGACCGCGTCCGCCGTAAGATCGCCGCCCAGGAGAAGGAGCTGGCCGCCTGTCTGGACAGGGATCACCTGCGGATCTGCGGCGAGCTCATCACCGCCAACCTCTACCGCATGGAGCGGGGGCAGAGCCGCCTCACCGCCCAGAACTACTACGACGAAAACTGCGCCGACATCGACATCCCGCTGGATGTCCGGCTGTCGCCGCAGGAGAACGCCGCCCGGTACTTCAAGCAGTACGCCAAGGCCAAGACGGCGGAGAAGTACCTGACGGCCCAGCTGCAAAAGGGCAGGGAGGAGCTGCAATATCTGGAGAGCGTTCTGCAGGAGCTGTCCCAGGCCGAATCGGAGCAGGACTTCAACGATGTCCGCATCGAGCTCACCGACGGCGGCTATATCCGCCAGCGGGGCAAAAAGCAGCCCGGCTTCCAGCGGGCCTCCCGGCCACGGGAGTTCCGCACCTCCGCGGGCCTGCGTGTCCTGGTAGGCCGCAACAACCGCCAGAACGACCGTCTGACCACAAAGGACGCCGACAAGCGGGACATCTGGCTCCATACCCAGAAGATCCACGGCAGCCATGTGATCCTCTGCACCGGCGGCGCGGAGCCGGACGAGCAGAGTCTTATGGAGGCCGCGTCGCTGGCGGCGTACTTCTCCCAGGCGCAGGGCAGCACCAAGGTGCCGGTGGACTATACGCCGGTGAAATTTGTAAAGAAACCCGCCGGCGCCAAGCCGGGCATGGTGATCTATACCACCTACCAGACCATGCTGGCCGACCCGGACGAGGAGTTGGTCAAGCGCTTGGCCGGGAAATAAGGAGGTATCGCCGTGAAACTCTACACCGACATCGTAACGGACTATCTGGCGGGGAGAAGCCTTGCCGCGCACGCGCAGGAGTGGTTTTTCACCCAGCCCGGCTACTGCTTTCAGGAGCCGGACGGCTCCGATGCGCAAAAGGCGGCGGTCATGCAGGTCTACGAGCAGGTGCTGCGGACTGTGGAGACGTTCGTTCCCGGCAACCGTCCGGTCTGGGACGCGCTCTTTCCGGACTGGCAGGACATTCTGCGTGGTGCGGAGACAGCGCTGATCGTGGGCTATCCGCCGCCCAACGACGCGGTGGTGCTGAAAAGCCCCGCCGGGGTGGATACCGCCGTTCTGGACATGGGCCTGTGGGTCCAGTATCTGGGTGCCGTACCGGTGGAGCGCGTGGCGCATAACCTGCTGACTCACGAGCTGTGCCATGTCTGCATCCACCGGCACCGACCGGAGCTGGATGCGGCGCAGGAAACAGGTGACTATCTGTCCCGGCTGGATGCCTTCACTTTCGACGAGGGCTTTGCCCACTTCGTCTCCTATAATGACCGCGAGGCCAATCAGGTGGATTGGGATGCGCCTGAACTGCGGGCCGTCTGGACGCGGAGTGCCGCCGCGATGCGTTCTGCCAGACAGGAGACGCAGCCTGCACAGCAGCAGGAGCAGCTGCACAGCGCCGTCTTTGGCAGCTATTACGATAAGTATGCCTGCATGTGCGGCCTGTATTATCTGGCTCGCTGCTGGCAGGGGGGCGGCTCTGCCCGTCTGGCGGAGGAATTTGCCGCCGGTTGGCAGGGCTTTGCAGAAAAAACACTGTCCTGAAAATCAAAACCTCCGGCTTGGCCGGAGGTTTTGATTTTACAGCTCCACGGTTTTCGTAGCGATGTTCTCACAGAACACCCGGTCGTGCTCCACGAACAGCAGGGTAGGCCGGAATGCTTGCAGCAGTTCCTCGATCTGGATGCGGGAGAGAACGTCGATGTAGTTCAGCGGCTCGTCCCAGACGTACAGATGCGCGGGCTGGCACAGGCTTCGGGCCAGCATCACCTTTTTCTTCTGTCCGGCGGAGTAGTCGCCCATATCCTTCTCGAACTGCACCCGCTCGAAGCCCAGCTTCCGCAGGATCGTCAGGAACAGGCTCTCATCGAGACCGTACCCGGCGGCGTAGTCCCGCAGCCGGCCCCGCAGACCGGAGGCGTCCTGCGGCACGTAGGAGATGACCAGCCGGCTGGCTGTCTCCAAGGTGCCGGAATAGGGGATATCCTGCCCGCACAGCAGCTTGAGAACACTGGACTTGCCGCAGCCGTTTGCCCCGCACAGCGCCACGCGGTCGCCCTGCGTCACGGTGAAGGATACGCCGCTGCACACGACCCCACCGCCGTAGTCGATGGACACCTCCCGCAGCGCTGCCAGCCGCTGGGCGTGGTGGTTCAGCGGATGCAGCTTCAAAGCATCGCTGCGTTCGATGTCCTTCAGCAGCGCGGACTTCTCCTCGATGGCGTTTTGCTGCCGCCGTTCCAGATTTTTCCGCCGCTGCTGCATCCGCCGGGACTGCTCGGCAATGAAGGCGCGTCCGCCCATGGCGTCGGCGGTGCCCTTGACCTTGGCGGAGTTTTTCCCGATCTTCGTCCCCTCCACCCGGTCGGCCCAGTCGCTGGACTGCCGCGCCGCCTCCTTCAGCCGCCCGATCTCCTTTTTGAGCCGCTCATTCTGCGACAGCTCAAAGGCGTCCTGCCGCCGCTTGTTCTCGTACCACGAGGAAAAATTCCCCTTTTGTACCTCGATGCTGCTGCGGTTGATGGACAGGATGTGATCCACGCAGCCGTCCAGAAAGGCGCGGTCGTGGGACACCAGCAGGAAGCCCTTTTTGCTGCGGAGATAGCGGCTCACCAACGCCCGCCCCAGCTGATCCAGATGGTTGGTGGGCTCGTCGATGAGGAGAAAGCGGTTTTCCCGGGAAAAGAGCATGGCCAGCAGGAGCTTGGACTGCTCGCCGCCGGACAGCGTGGAAAAGGGACGGTACAGTGCGTCCTCCGACACCTCCAGTGGCGTCAGCTCCCGCAGGAACCGCCACGAAGCCACGTCGGGGCAGATGCGCTCCAGCAGCTCCATGGGACACAGCGATGGGTCCTCCACGGCGTAGGGAAAATAGTCGAAGCCCACGCTGGCGTGTATTGTGCCTTGATAGGGATACCTTCCCTCTAAGAGCCGCAGCAGCGTGGTTTTGCCTCGCCCGTTGCGGCCTGTCAGCCCCAGCCGCCAGTCGGTATCCAGCTGAAAGCTGACGTTTTCAAAGATGTTGTCGTAGCTGCCTTCATAGCAGAACGTAAGGTCGGATACTTTAATAATGGACATGGTCATGCCTCCTATACGAAAAAATGGCTGCGGGAAACAGCTCCCACAGCCAAAAACGCACACCACACCCGCCGATAGGCAGGCTATGACCACGCACAGAGCTGAGAGATACGCCAATTTCCCGCGAAAGGCACAACAAACAGGACGGTCAGCGCCGCCCGACACAATGTCGTACCGTAGTTCAGCAGGAAATCAGGTTCATCCTCTCAACTCCTCTCTTGTTTTTTCTTATCCTACCACACGCGCCGCAAAAAAGCAACCCCGTCCTCTCCCCGCGGCCCTATCAGCTTTCTGGCGGACAGCGAAGAAGAACAGCACAATTGCCAAAATGTGGGAGAAGGTGCAATTACCTTCTCCCGCAATGTTTGCGGTTTAAAAAGAACCTGATACAAGGCTTTCCATGAGCCTCTTTTTCGGCTGCTGCGGCAGACGGATTTTTTGTGTTTGGGACGAAATTTCAAAAAATCGGTTGAAAAGTTGATAAAAATATGCCATACTAAAATTATGCACTTGCGGGGAAAGGAGCTTTGTACCATTTGTGCCGCAAAATAATTACAGGGGGAGGACTTGATAACGGCGATGGACAAGCGGATGTTCCTATAAAAGTTAGACGATTGCCAAATTATGATTTTCGATTCATCGGACGCTTGCAATTACAACGGAACACAAAACAAGAAATAGAAAGGGGAATGTTTTATGCGGAAATTGTTGTTAAGTGTCTTACTCTGCTCTGCGTTGGTGATGGGGTTACTGCCTGCTGCCGCTTTTGCGGCGGAGTTGGGTAATACCCCTGAGTCGGTGGAAGAGGCTCCGACTTCCGCATTGGAGGAGCAAACCGTCAACGAGGAGCTGTTGTCCGAATATGGAGAACAGAAAAATGCGCCGGGGGAAGCGGATCCGCCAGCACAGAATGCTGCTGCGGAGATCTATGTCAGCAGCACCGGTAACGACGAACAGAATACCGGCACAAAAGATCTCCCTTTCGCCACGCTGGCAAAGGCGGTCGATGCCGCGGCTGACGGTGCAGCGATCTATATCATGAGCGATCTGACCATGGATCAGTGTGCTCGTTTTTATGATAAGAGTCTTACGATCACCAGTGGAGAAGGCGGCCCTTACACCGTTACACGCAGCGCTGATTTTAACCTGCAAAGTGATGCAGCCCGCAGCTGGTATAATCCCGCCATGATCGAGGTTCAGTCTTTATCGGCGAGTTCTGTCGGCCTGACTCTTTCCAAAATCATTCTGGACGATGCAGGGATGCACGAGGGTACTGTATTCGCACAGGCTGTCAGCGGTGACGGCAACGCGGATAATACGATTTTTGTGCAGGACGCGATCATTGCCTCCAACGCCACTGTGCCCTGCACCGTGACACTGGGCAGTGGTGCTGTGCTGCGCAACTTTGGCGGCATGTCCGCTGTACGCGCCACCGACCAGGCAAAAATCGTCATGGAAAGCGGCAGTGTGATAGAGGATACCATGGCTGGCTATACGAGAACAAAAGACTCTGCGGCAGGCTCAGTCGGTCCGGCAGGTGCGATCTGGCTTCAGGGCGGTACACTCGTGATGAAGGAAGGCTCGAAGATCCAGAACATGGACGGCCGCGGAGTTTATGCAGACGGCGGTAAGGTTGAGATCGGCGGCGCCGTCAGCAGCATTGCTGCAAACAAGAGTGCAATGTGGCAGGCGAATAGCGGCATCGCAATTCATCTGCGCAATTACGCGGAGGGAACGCTGACCTCCACCGCGCTGATTGAGAAAATCTCCGGCGGCAGCATGATCTACTGTGCAGGTGGCGCCAGATCCTTCAAAATGGAAAACGGCTCCAAAATCACGGATTGCCCCAAGCTGAACGGCAATGTCATCTTTGCAAAAAACAGCACCATTGTGATTGACGGTGAAATCAGCAATGTGCATGCCACAGGCAACCATATCCTGCAAACTGACGGCGGTACAGCGGTGACAATTGGAGAAAACGGAAGGATTCTCAATAATCGCGCGTACTATGGTGCGGTTTATATCAACGGAACGGATGAGCACTTAGATATTTACGGAAAAATCAACGGTAATATTTCTACGGATCGCGGCGGCGGTGTGGTACTGTCCAATAATGGCGGAAACCACAACGCAGCCATGTATGAGGGTGCTGAGATCTGCAACAACAAAGCCGAGCAAACAGGCGGCGGAACCATGATATCCAAAGGCACCTTCACAATGAACGGCGGTACGATCTCCGGCAACATTTCCGGTACAAACAGTGCAAAAGGCGAACCTGACCGGATCGGCGGCGGCGTATTTGTCCGCAGAGGCGGCCAATTCATTATGAATGGCGGCGCGATCGAGAACAACGCCGCAACAGCCTTTGGCGGCGGTGTCTGCTTTGATGCCAGTGATTATGGCGGCATGGTGCCGAAGGTTGAGCTGAATGCCGGTACCATCAAGAACAATCTCAGGCAGGTCACCGTCGATGACGAATATCAGATCACAGGCGGCATATCAAATGATTTGGCTGTCACCGGTAAAGACTATGGAAAGTGCGATCGTTACCTCTATATCTCCCGCGAGGCAGCTGTTGGAGATTAGGCAGTTTATTTCCAGACTGGCACTAAGACCGTTACCCCGGCTGACAGCAGCCTTGACATCAGGCTGGGGAACACCAGTGCTGCAAATGTAACCGCTTTGACCAATGCTTCGGATAGCATGGGCTGGAGTGATCCGTTGGCCACCTTCTGGGTTCAGCGCGACGGCGCAGCTAAGCTGACGGTGGGCGGCCTGACACTGAACGATCTGCCGGTTTATGTGCTGTCCTTGCCGGTGGATGAAACCGGAAAGGTTCTCGATGCTTCGGAGGCGCAGGTTTATGCAGCTCGGAAGACAAACACAGAAGATACAAACCCAAGAGATATAGACGTCACGCTTCCGGATGTGTCTGGAAACGGCTATGCCGTAGCCGTTGTCCAACCCTCACAGGACCACGGTGAACTGGTCATACAAGGGCCTGAAACCATCGAGAGAAATAAAACCGGTGAACACTATCCCGTGACATATACCGTAACGTATGATATGTCTGAAAGCATGGAAAGCATGATTGAACGATCAGGCGGTGAGGCTGAATATGTCCTTACGATTGATCGCGATGCCCGCCTTGTAGGAAATCCCGGCCGTTTCAATGGAGAAAGCATCAGTGTGACATATCGTCTGCCCCACTCCGAGTTCATAGTAGGTGATGTGCTGCTTGCCTCCGCAATGCTGAGGATCACTGTCGGAGAGGGCAACTATATCATTCCCTCTAATGTGACGAAAACACGGAAGGTTGAGACAACCTATAGCCTGACAACACAGGTGAATGGTGAGAATGGAACGATTTCTGCAAGTAAAGCAGGGCTGGCGGCCGGATCGCATGAAACAGTTGTTTTCACTCCCGATAGCGGCTATCAAATTGACACTGTTACGGTGAATGGTGTTAAAGCAGAGGTGCGCTCCAATATGCTGGAAGTTATCATGGACGCCGACAAGACCGTTATTGTAACATACAAGAGTATTCCGCATATCCATAACCATGGAACGGCCTGGAAGTCAGACGCAGACAACCATTGGCATGAATGCCCCTGCGGTGACAGGAAGGACATAGCGGCGCATAGCTTCAAGTGGGTGATCGATAAGGAACCCACCGCAACCAGGAAAGGCTCCAAACACGAGGAATGCACCGTCTGCGGCTATAAGAAGGCCGCTGTTGCAATTCCCGCAAAGGGTTCTAGGGTGAAACCGAGCGACCAGCCCGACAAGCCCGGAAATACTGCCTCGTCAAATACTGGTGACAGCAGTGATCCCGCTTTGTGGAGCGCACTTCTGTTCATCAGCGGCGGTGCTGTTATCGGCACAACGGTTGTAAGCCGAAAGAAAAAGTACAACAGATCATAAAGCGATACGGTACCATCGATTGGCAAGGGCGTGTTTTTTCTGCCGCGGCGGCCCAGAAAGGAGAACCGTTCTCCACTTGTACCGCACAGCAGCATGTTTTGTCCATAATGATAACTAAGTGATAAACACAGAAAAAGACCGCCGAGAGGCGGTCTTTTTCTGTGTTTATGTGTTCTCCGTCCCATCCTCGCGGAACAGCAGGGTGATGCACCACAGTCCCGCGATGCCCACCAGCGTATAGATGATGCGGCTGACGGCGCCGGTCTGCCCGCCGAACAGGAAGGCCACGCAGTCGAAGCTGAAAAGCCCCACGCCTCCCCAGTTCAGCGCGCCGATGATGACCAGTACCAGCGCAATGCGGTCTACGATCTTCATGAGAGTCCCTCCTTGTGTCAAGACTGCTTTCTCTCATAGTCTCCCCGCGCCGCATCGGACTATACGCAAAAATTTGTCAGCCTGCCTGAAAAATTTTGAAAATTGATTGCAAACACCGGTGATTTTTGGTAGTATGACGGATAGGAACAAATGCATCTGCACCTTTTGATGAAAGAGGAGGAACACCATGAACAAGAAATTTGAAAAGCTGGGCTTTTATCCCGCCGACATCCTGCTGCCCAAGGGACAGGACATGACCAAGTGGGCCGTGGTGGCCTGTGACCAGTTCACCTCCGAGCCGGAGTACTGGCAGGCGGTAGAGGAGAAGGTGGGCAATGCCCCCTCCACGCTGCGTCTCATCCTGCCCGAGGCCAACCTGAAGGCCCCCAACGTGGACGAGTATATTGACGATATCAACGCCGCCATGCGCAAGTACATGGCTGACGGCGTGTTCGAGACGCTCTCCGATTCCCTGATCTACATCGAGCGCCAGCAGTCCGACGGCCGCATCCGCCACGGCCTTATCGGCATGGTGGATCTGGATGCCTACGACCCGGCTCCGGCGCGCTGATCCGCGCCACCGAGGGCACCGTGCTGGATCGTATCCCGCCCCGTGCCCGCGTCCGCCGCAACGCCCCCATTGAGCTGCCCCACGTCATGCTGCTGATCGATGACCCCGATAAGACCGTCATCGAGCCCTTGACCGCCGCAGCCTCCGCCATGGAGAAGCTCTACGACTTCGACCTGATGCAGAACGGCGGACACATCACCGGCTACAAGCTGTCCGACAAGCAGATCGACGCCGTGGCCGCGTCTCTGGAGGGCCTGACCACCGACGAGGCTATGCAGAAGAAGTACGGCGTCTCCGGCGTAGCACCCCTGCTGTTCGCCGTGGGCGACGGCAACCACTCCCTGGCCACCGCCAAGGCCTGCTACGAGGAGCAGAAGAAGGGCAAGACCCCCGAGGAGTACCTGGCCCTGCCCTCCCGCTTCGCGCTGGTGGAGGTGGTGAACAACCACGACGATGCTTTGCAGTTTGAGCCCATCCACCGCGTGCTGTTCGGCGTAGACCACAAGAAGTTCATGGACGCCTTCCGCGCCGCCTACCCCAACGCCTACGAGGGCAAGGGCGACGGCCACACCATCGAGTTCGTCTGGAACGGCGAGAGCCACTTCATCACCGTCCCTGACCCCAAGGTCCAGCTGGCCGTGGGCACGCTCCAGAACGTCATCGATCCCTACCTGAAGGCCAACGGCGGCGAGGTGGACTATATCCACGGCGACGACGTGACCCGTGAGCTGGGCGGCAAGCCCGGCAACATGGGCTTCCTGCTGCCCGCCATGGGCAAGGAGCAGCTGTTCAAGACCGTCATGGCCGACGGTGTGCTGCCCCGCAAGACCTTCTCCATGGGCCACGCTCAGGACAAGCGCTATTACATCGAAGCCCGCAAGATCGTGAAGTAACACCGCAAAAAAGCGCCCATCGGGCGCTTTTTTGTCAGGAGGAGCTATGGAACCACTGACCCTGTACGCCCCTGCGAAAGTGAATCTCACCCTGACCGTCGGCGACCGTCGTCCCGACGGCTACCACGTATCCACTGTCATGCAGGCCGTGGGCCTGTACGACACTCTGATCCTGACGCACGGCGGCGCCGGCCTGACCCTGACCTGCACAGACCCCGCCGTCCCGTCGGATGCCACCAATCTGGTGCTCCGCGCCGCCGGCAGGTTTTTCGAAGAGACGAAGCTGCCCGTGCCGGACCTGCACCTGCACCTCCGGAAGCGTATCCCGTCCCAGGCGGGACTGGGCGGCGGCAGCAGCGACGCTGCATCCACACTGCTGGCCCTGCGCACCCTGTACGCGCCGTCCCTGCCGGACGTCCAGCTGGAGCACATGGCTGCGGCGCTGGGAAGCGACGTGCCGTTCTTCATCCGCGGCGGCACCGCGCTGGCCCGGGGCAGGGGAGAGCGCCTGACGCCCATGCCCCGCTTACGGGATGGCTGGTTCGTCATCAGCAAACC
>ENA-ORNO01001083-ORNO01001083.1-human-gut-metagenome-genome-assembly--contig:-NODE-1083-length-13831-cov-3.881098_pt1 | contig 13831 bp, 13 predicted proteins | sample MGYA00242117_ERZ509026 | MGnify/ENA primary metagenome ERZ509026 (study PRJEB26280, sample SAMEA2338710) | human gut metagenome | biome: human gut; feature: human-associated habitat; material: faeces... | reverse complement strand
ACACCTGTAACACCGCAAAATCAACTGTTAATTTTTTCTTGGGACACCAGTGCAAAATCTTGCGTCTCTACTTTCTGCAAACAGCGCGACAAAACACACATCAATATCCACCGCAAACAGCACTTTTTCAGCCCTGCGGAGCGCGGACTCGAAGTTTTTCCCTATATTTGCAGCATATTATCTGCACCCGTAAAAAACGCAGTACAAACCTATATCATACATAAACTATACAAAAACAATCTGCTATGATTAAGAAATTAATGCTCATCTTGCTGCTGCAAATATCCTTTGCATCATGTGTCTGCGCACAGAAAGTAATAGACTGGAGAGCCACACGGGACAGTGTGGCAAAGCATGCCGACAAGTTCCTTGAAGTGGAAGGCGTGAAACTGAGACCGGGTATGACAATGAAAAGAGCCTTGGAGATATTTGATGCAATCGGTTGGAAACCTGATCCGTTCTATGACGTTGAAGAAGATGACCTGCAATTGCATATTCTTTACGGAACATCCTTGGGCATAAAGAACTGCGCAATGTTCATAGCACCGACAGATAAAGACCGGAATATCGTAGGCATAATTGGCATAACTTATATTGAAAGCAATTCTTTTAAAAAACTGAAAGAAACGTATGACAAGGTGAAGAAGTCTCTGTCGGAAAAGAATTATGCGTTCTCAAGCAGGGAATATTTTAAAGACAAGGAAACGGAAAACTCCAAATCCAACAAGAAAAAGCTTCAAGCACTGGCTCAGGATGAAGCCGTCTTTGAAACGACATTTACCGCTTCCGACAATCCGGACTACAATGTCCTGGGATATGCCTCACTTTTCATAGAACGTTATAAGGACAAAACGGGTTCGTTCAATTCTGTTTCCGTGATATATTCAACGTCAGACAAATTTATAGAAGAGGTGGAGGACAATCCCGAATTTATGTTTCCAAGATAAAAACGACTCATATACAAAAACACAAAACAGCGTTGACTTGCGTACCAAGAGAAAGAGACACAACTATGACAAGGCTTTTATCTGACACGCATATCACACAAACATGCCCGGAAGACGCAACAAACACACTGACCGCCAGTATGTCTCCGTTAACGTAAATTGCCTCACCTTAATCGTGAGACGCAAGATTTTGCGTCTCTACTTTTAGGATACGGCGATATAAGACAGAAAGTTGCATCATTTCATAACAACGGCGACAGCCTGTAGAGACGCAAAATCTTGCGTCTCACGAGCAACGAACTCGATTTCTATCAGCACATTCCCGTCAACAAATATTGCACTTACTTTCTTGTGAGACGCAAGATTTTGCGTCTCTACTTTATGCCAACAGCGCGACAAGACATACATAAATATCCGCCGCATACAACCATACCGAAACACACCATCATCCTCCCCGACATCCGCAATTTATTTTTCTTGCCTCCGCAAACAGCACTTTTTCAGTCCTGCGGAGCGCGGACTCGAAGTTTTTGAGTATATTTGCAGTATGTTATCTGTACAGGGCAAGTAAGCAGAACGAACCTTTATACAGTATGAACTCTGTAAACACAACCTGCTATGATTAAAAAACTTCTATTCATCTTTTTGCTGCAACTATCCTTGGTATCATGTGTCTGTAATCAGACAAAAAACAAACTGATTGCCTCCAGAGACAGTATAGCAAACCACACAGACAAGTTTATCACCTTTAAAGGACTGGAACTAAAACACGGAATACAGATGGCTGACGCATTGAAAGCGTTAGAAGCAAAAGGATTTAAGCGTTCCGAACAATTTGATTATAAGAAAAGAAACTATCATATATATAGTTTGAGGGGAACATTTTATAAGTACAGAGATTGCAACATTACGATTTACCCAACGAAGAACGACAAAGACATCTTTGGCGAAATTTCAATATATCTACCTTACCGCTACTCATTTAAAGAGATGAAAAAGGATTACGATTATATGAGACATGTTTACGGGAACAGGTATCATATGGTTTCCGCCACAGTATCATTTGATGATAAATGCATAGATGAGAATATGCTGGACTCGGTAAAGCCCAAGAACTTTTCTTATGACCATGCCTACCTTATGACAGAGTTTCATATATCAGACGACAAACAGGGTGAATTGTCAGGTCTGATAAGACTGAATACGGTTTATATTACCCCACAAAACAAAGACGTATATTATGTTGTCATTACTTACAGCACATATGTCAATAATTTAGAACAGATTAATGCAAGGCATGGCTTGTGATTCCCCACAAATAAAACAAACATACTTCAGACAATCATACAGGATATCCAACATATTCATACATAAGATAAAGACATACATATGAAACAAAATATCGCCGTGATACTGGCAGGAGGGGTCGGCACGCGACTCGGGATGTCGACACCGAAACAGTTCTACAAGGTGGCGGGAAAGATGGTGGTGGAACACACCATCGACGTTTTCGAGCGCAACCCGAGGATTGACGAGATTGCCATAGTGTCGAACCCGATGCTCATAGCCGACTTCGAGAACATCGTGCTGCGCAACAAATGGCGCAAGGTGAAGAAGATACTCAAGGGCGGAAAGGAGCGTTACGACTCGAGCCTGTCGGCAATCAGGGCTTACGGACAGAGGGAGGTGAACCTCATCTTCCACGATGCGGTGCGCCCGTTGCTGAGCCAGCGCGTGCTCGACGACGTGATTGACGCACTCGGAAAGTATGAGGCGATAGACGTGGCGGTGCCGTCGGCGGACACGATAATTGAGGTGGAGGGCGACTTCATCAGCAACATTCCCGACCGGTCGAGGCTCCGCCGAGGACAGACTCCGCAGGCTTTCGACATCAGAGTGATAAGAACGGCGTACGAACTGGCACTGAAAGACCCGGCGTTCCGCACGACGGACGACTGCGGAGTGGTGCGCCGCTACATGCCGCAGACACCGGTCTACGTGGTGAGGGGTGAGGAGAGCAACATGAAACTCACCTATAAGGAGGACACATACATGATGGACAAGCTCTTCCAACTGAAGAACACGGAGGTGGGAACGGCAATGCCAGACGCGCGGTTCTTTGAAGGCAAGGTGGCAGTGGTGTTCGGAGGAAGCTACGGAATAGGCTCCGACATCGTGCGGATGCTCGGCGAACGCGGAGCGAGGGTGTTCGCCTTCTCGCGCAGCATGGGCGGAGTGGACATCGGCGACAGGCAGTGTGTGGACAGCACTCTGAAGCGCGTGGCTGACGAGGCGGGCAGGATAGACTTCGTGATAAGCACCGCAGGCATACTGAACAAGGAACCGCTGGCGGCGATGGACTACTCCGTGATAGAGTCGGCTGTGCGCACCAACTACATGGGAACGGTGAACGTGGCTGTCGGGGCGTATCCTTATCTGAGGCAGTCGGGCGGACATCTCATCTTCTTCACGTCAAGCTCATACACCAGAGGACGCGCTTTCTACAGCATATACTCGTCAACCAAGGCTGCGATAGTGAACTTCGTGCAGGCTGTGGCGCAGGAATGGGAGGGCGACGGAATAAAGATCAACTGCATAAACCCGGAACGTACGAAGACGCCCATGCGCGTGTCGAACTTCGGAACGGAGCCCGACGACACGCTCCTGAAGCCGGAAAAGGTTGCCGAAGCCACTCTGCGGACGCTCGCATCAGACTACACCGGACAGGTGGTGGACGTGAGACGCGCCGCGACAGACAACAGATGACTTACTGAGAATAGCCATACTACAGAATGAAAAATACTTTTCTCGAGGAATACAAGCGCAGAACGCTGAGACAATGCCAACTGAAACAGCTCGGCATACTGGCGGAGATAGACCGCATATGCGGCAGACACGGCATACGGTACTGGCTCGACGGCGGCTCGCTGCTGGGTGCCGTGCGTCACGGAGGGTTCATCCCGTGGGACGACGACATAGACATCGCAATGACTCTTGACGACCTTGAGCGGTTCAAGAAAGTGGCTCCGCAGGAACTTCCGGCATCGCTGACGCTGCAGACCCCGCAGAGCGAGGACACGAAAGAGCCGATAGTGAAGGTGCGCGACCTCAATTCGTTCTTCGTGGAACCGGGAGACGACTTCTCCGCAGGATATGAGAAAGGGCTCTATGTGGACATTTTTCCCTTCATAGACTATCCCGACGTGTCGCGAGGATTCGCAAAACGATATGGCAGAGGAATATCAAAGTGCTACTCGATACTGCGCCGTCCGCACCGTTACTCGCTGCGCTCGGCTGCCGAACTGCCGTGGTTTGCCGCGCAATACGCACTTTGCCGCATGGCGTGGAAGCTGGCATTCGCGTTCAGGAAGAAAGGGACTTACATGTCGAACACGCTCGTGAACAACGGCTACGGCATCATGCACCTGAAGAAAAGCATCTTCCCGCTCGGCACGATAACATTCGAGGGGCGCACGTTCAGCGCACCGCACGACCCTGACGCCTACCTGCGCGACCTGTACAACGATTATATGCAGATACCGCCAAAAGAAAAACAGAAGATCCACTCGGTCTTCATCATGCCCGAACTGATAGGACAATAAGCTCGCTTCCTCCTATTGCCGACGCCATGGTGGAGAAGCTGCTGCCTGCCGAACCGTATATGCGGCGGGTGAGCGAGAGCGTCCACATGTCGGTGAGTCCGCCTCGTATGCCCTCCGTGCTGCCGCGTCCGGCGGCGTCGGAAGGTGTTATGATGCGGTCGGCAAAGACGTCGCGCATCTGCCGTTTCACCTCTTCGCTGTCGGTGGCGAGGAATATGCGCATGTCGGGATGGGCTTCCAGCTCGCGCCTACCCGCCTCTATGAAGAGCGAGGTGGGACTCTTCTCTATCGACTCGGCGTTGTCGGTGCGGCGAATGTGCATGCCTATCGTATAGCCGGAAAAACTCTCGCGGAACGTCTCCACGCGCTCCATAACCTCGTCAACGGGACGGAATATCTTCTTGTACAGGGCATTGTCGAATGTGCCGAACTCCTGATAGCAGCTCATGTAGCACCGTCTGCCGCGCAGCCATGCCTCAAAATCGAAGTCTGTCTGCTTCAAGGGAGTGACGAACTGCTCGTATATTCGGGCGTCGAAAACAACCTTCTGAAACGCCTTGGGTATCCAGAAGTTGCGCCGACGGGGACGGTCGTTGACGAGAAAATCAAGTCCCCGAGCCTCACGAAGGTCGAAAAGAGAACTGTCTACGGGTCTGAATATGTCGTGGAATGGGGCATTCAACGCCCAGTCACGGAACCATACCACCTGCATCTTACCCCCGACGGCATGGCACAGATTGTATGCCGACACCACGGCACGCATCCTGTTGGCAAGTCCACCGGCAGGTATCAACATCAAACGGGTCTTGTTCATAACATTATAATGTATTGGCAAAGATAATGCAAACGGGCGGAAAGAAAGCTTGCTTTCACTTTCCCGAGTGCAGAATATCTTTGACAAAGATATGAAAATAACACACAATACGCCTCAAAAGTGCCGATTATTTCAAAACGGACAAGTATTTTAGAGCAATAATACTTATCTTTGCATAAGATAAGATGCGGTTCGGCAATAGCAAGTCTTATAAAACTTAGTTTTCTAAACTTGCTGCTGCACTCACCTTTCATTATCTTTGCATAAGATAAGATGCGGTTCGGCAGTATCAAGTCTGGTAAAACTTCGTTTTCCAGACATGCTGTTGCACTCACCTTTCATTATCTTTGCATAAGATATGCTGCACTCAGGAAAGCAAGAGCAAGCTCTCTTTCCGCTCGTTGGCAATATCTTTGCATAAGATATGCTGTATTCCGGAATAACAAAGCAAACTACATTTCCGGATGCAGCCACTGTCTCCCGACATTATATTACTGCACCGGTGCAGCCGGAACACACAGTCTCATGACATGCCGCAAAGGCTTTGACACAACGGGACGGACCGGCTTCAGACTATCGTTTGACAATAAAGATGAACACAGAACAGAACACTACCACAAGATGGATGAACGGCATCGCCTACGAGGTCGCTTTCTGGAACAACGTGTACAGATGGAAATGGACCTTCGACGGAATGATGAACTGGTCGAAATACGGAGGAGTGATAACGCTCGAAGGGTTCGACGCAAACGCCTTCCTCATAAAGACGGACAACCCGAAAGTGCTCGACGTGGGATGCGGAATGAGCTACGCCACGGGCAACCACATCATGCGCGACGGACGGCTCATGCCGCTTGACATCCGTTACATTGACCCGCTTGCGGCTTACTTCAACAGAATAATGGCGCGCCACCGCCGCAAGCTGCCTGAGATAGAGTTCGGAATGGCTGAGTATCTGTCGGCTTTCTATCCGTCGCACGACATATCGCTCGTGGTGATACAGAACGCCCTCGACCACTCCGCCAACCCCATGAAAAGCATATACGAAAGCATCGACGTACTGAAAAAAGGCGGATGCCTCTACCTTAACCATCACATAAACGAGGCGGAGACCGAACACTACAAGGGATTTCACCAATACAACATATGCCGCGAGGACGGAAAGCTGATAATATGGAACAAGAACGAGAGGCACGATGTGGCTGAGCTCACAGCCGGATTCGCCGAGCTCACCGTAGGACTGACCGAGAACGGGCATGTGGCGGCAGTGATAAGGAAGACCGCCGACGTGCCGCAGAGTCTCATAGACGACAAGGGCGACAAGCGCGCGCTGTGCTCACTGTTCATGGAGAACGCCAGAACAGCCTCCTCGCCGTGGCACGGGCTGAAGAACAGCGCGGCTTACTGGAAATACAACATATTGCAGTTTTTCATCCAGAGTCTGCCGTGGGCACTGAAGATGAAGCTGAAAAAACTCATCAGACAGGCATGAGCCGGACAATGACAAGCATCATAATACCTGTCTACAGGACGGCGGCGACGCTCATGAGATGCGTGGAAAGCATAGCCGCACAGCAGGACGCGCGCTTCGAGATGATACTCGTAGACGACGGGTCGCCCGACAGCTGTCCGGCAATGTGCGACTCCCTGGCTGCCGCCGACAGCCGCATAAGGGTGATACACAAGCCGAACGGCGGACTGAGCAGCGCACGCAACGCAGGCATAGAGGCATCGCGCGGCGACCTGCTTATGTTCGTCGACTCCGACGACCACATAGCTCCCGGCACGCTCTCCGCCCTGAGCCGTCTCGCCGAAGAGCATCCCGAATATGACATCATAGAGTTTCCCATATGCCGCGAGATGCCTTCCGGCAGGCAGGAGATGACGGATTTCGGGTGCCGCGAATACCGCGACATGGACGAGTACTGGCTCTCGTGCCGCGCCTACATGCACGCTTATGCCTGCAACAAAATATACCGCCGCGCGCTCTTCGACGGCATCAGATACCCGGAAAACATGATTTTTGAGGACATACACACCCTGCCACTGCTCATGAACAGGGCGGGCGTGATTGCCACTACCGACAAAGGAACCTACCACTACCGCTGGAACAGCGCGGGAATATCCAACAACGCCGGAGGAGAGGCATGGCGCACGCTGCTCGCCACGCACATCATGATGCTGCGGAAGACGCGCCGCCGCTCGGACGAATGGACCGGATACTACATGCATGTGCTCAACATCCAGATATACACAAGCGAACTGACAGGCGACCGCCCCACGCTCCCCACCGTGAGACAGGGCTTATGCCGGGTGGACAGACGATGGCGGCTGAAGGCCCTGCTGCTCTATGTGCTGGGCGTGAGAGGGCTTTGCCGCGCCAACAGAATGCTGCGGACGATTGCCGGACGCAGGCAGAAGGACTAAACAAGACTACACTGCGGCGACGGTGTGTAATATTGTGTAACGGATTGTTTGCTTCGTTTTGTTTTTTTATCCTATATTTGCAGCGTCCTTACAAGACAGAAACAAACAAACCTCTAAAAAACAAACGCATTATGAAAAGATTTCTTATGATGGCGGTTGCGGTGATGATGATGACACTTACGGCAAACGCACAGACAGCGAAAGAGCAAAAAGACAAGGTGTATGACGTATGCGAGGTACTTCCAGAATATCCCGGCGGCACAATCGCACTGATGAAGTTCCTGGGTGAAAACGTGGTATATCCGCCGGAGGCAGCGAAGCGCAAGGAGCAGGGACGGGTTATTGTGGGATTCGTGGTTGAGAAAGACGGCTCGATATCCGATACGGAAATCCTCACGCACGCCACTCCGGCACTCGACGAGGCTGCCGTGGCTACGGTGAAGAAGATGCCGCGCTGGAAGCCCGGAATGCAGGACGGAAAGAAGGTGAGAGTGAAATTCAGCGTACCGATAACATTCCGGCTGAAGTGAGAACCAACCGCACCGGCATACTGCACATACTATGCGTCACGGTCATGCTCGCCGCCGCATGCTCACATCGCGCCTCCTACAACAGCACGATAGAGCAGGCGGAGGGCATGACCGACACCGATCCGCACGGAGCGCTCACGCTCATCTACGGACGGAAGGACAGTCTGTGCGCAGGTGCGGCGGACAGTGCGCTCTACGAACTGGTATACACAGAGGCGGTGCACGACCTTGGCGTGAAACTGAACGACGGAAGATATATCAGCAGCAGTGAGCAGTACTTCATGCAGGACGGCGACAGAAGGCGCAGGGCAAGGGCTCTCGTGCAGGCAGCACTCTGCATGTATGACAACCGCAACCTGCACGACGCCGTCATGCTCATGAAGAAGGCGGAGGACGTGGCGGACGGAGAGGACGACAGTTTCCTGCATTTCAGGATAGCCGCAGCACTTGCAATGATGAACAGGGAGACGGGAAACCGCACTCTGGTAATGAAATACCGCAGACGCGAACTGGACGCCGCACGCCGCTCGGGAAGCGAGAGGCACATGGCAAGGGCATGGAACGACATGGCGGCAGAATACAGAAGGACAGGCGACACCGACAGTTTCATGACATGCATGAACCGTTGTCTGCCGCTCACCTCAAAGGCTGCGCCTGAGGCACAGGCTCTCATACGCACCAACATGGGCTGTTACCACATGAACAGAGGCGACACCGCACGTGCCATGCAGCTCTTCACCATGGCTTACACCGCCTCGCCCGACCGCCTGGCGTCACTCATGCTGGGCGACATATACGCCACAAGAAACGACATGGACAGGGCTGTCGCCATGTGGTATGACGCAGCCGACTCATACACTGCCACCATAAGCAAGAATGCTCTGAAGCGTCTCATAGCCAAATCATTGGCAGACGGCGACGGCAAGACACAGCTTTTCCTGAGCGAGAGACTCAACAGCGTGTACGACGGGGAGATATCCGCCGGTACGGCAAGCGAGCTGGTGAACCTCCAGAAAGACTACGACAGCATGCGCAGCGAACGGCTCCACCAGGAAAAAATAATGAAGATGGGAGGCGCGGCGGCACTGCTCGTCATGGCGATGGTGTGGTTCGTCGTCTACCACAGGCGCAGGATGAGCCACTACGGGCGCGTGATAAACACTCAGAACCGACGGCTGAAGGAGATGAACGACGGATACACGCGCGACCTTGAGCACTACCGCGAACTGCGCCTGACGCTTGACGGACTGCAGAAGGAGCACGAGAAGTATGCCTCGCTCATAGAGGTGAAGACGCGGGAACTTGAAAAGATGCAGGCGCAGCTTGCCGAATACCAGAACGACAGACGCAAACCGGAGCAGTGGAACATGGAGGACAGACTGATAAACGCTGACTGTGTGTACGCCCTCCACCGCATGGCTTCCGCCGGGCGCGCGGCTGGGAAGCAAGACTGGGACGCGCTGCACGAACTGACAAACCTGCACGACAGCAGACTGGGCGAGCTGCTCGCCTCCCACAGCAACCTGTCTCCCACAGAGATAAACGTCATCATCCTCACGCGCCTGCGGTTCATCCCTACGGAGATAGCGGTGCTGACTGGCATGTCGTCGCAATCGGTCACCAACACGAGGGCGCGCCTGCTGACAAAGATGTTCGGCGTGAAAGGTGGAGCGAAGGATTTCGACGACCGAATACGGGGGATATAACCACTCCATATCATGATGCATTCCCAATCACCCAAAATCCCCGTCCGCCACCACCCTCCACCTCTTTCCCCGCACAATTACAACGATGCCAGCCTGTAGAGACGCAAAATCTTGCGTCTCACGAGCAACAAACTCAATTTCCATCAGCATATTCCCGCCAATAAAAATTGGACTTACATAACTGTGAGACGCAAAATTTTGCGTCTCTACTTTTTGCCGACAACGGTATAAAACATATATACAAGCGGTATAAAACACATATCCGCATCATATAACCATCACGCCATCCCATAACCCCTACACCTGTTGCATATTTATACAAAACCATAACAACGGACGCATAATTATACAACTACACATCCGAAATACCGGTGTCAAAACGTGCGGACAACCATCCGGACGCAAATACGCTGTTTTTACGCTTTTTATGTAACACTCTATCACACAGACGTTTACGTAAAATCAACAAACAACAGTGCCTTTTCCGGTTTGCGGAAGAGCCTCTTTGACCATGCGGAAGAGCCCGTTCGGCATGACGGAAAAGGCTCTTTCATGGCACGAAACAGCCTTTTCAGCAGCGCGGAGCAATCTCTTGCGTCGCTATTCCCCACCCTTACGCATAGGCGAAAAAAACTGTACGGTGACACCGTAACACGCATTTCATGTGCGAACACATATACATCTCATATCAATATACACCTTTCGCACAATATCACAATGTTTCGCGTGATATATGGCATGCTTTCTGCTGTAAAGCGGCGACAGTACGGACGACTTGGACAGACAAACAAATCGCCCTGTCATTTGTCTGATTCAAATTTTCAGAGGACATTTTTCAGAGACTTCATTTTTGCATAATTATGCAAAAACGGGCACACTTTCAAGCCCGAATCGTTCGTAAGACTTCCATTCTTATTTAGTACTTCTGTCAGCCGGATTGTATTCGGCTTTATAGAAGATGTGGCGGGCTACACCGGGAAAAAGCGGAAGACAAGATGACGGCAACAGTGCGGAAAAAGGCTGAAGAGCTGACAATATACATCAAATGTAAAATAAGCGTTCTAATGACCGAATCGTGTTAAAGCAGCCCCGGCAGTTGGCTGATGCTTGTTATACGCTCAAGGCGGTCGTGGGAAAACTCGTCCGCATGCTCATATTTCCACGTCACGTGGAACGGCACGTACACCGCAGAGGCACCGATAGAAAGCATCGGCATGATGTCGCTCTTAAAAGAGTTGCCCACCATGAGCAGTCTGTGCGGCTCCACACGCAGCGTGCGGCACAACGACAGGCACGCCGCCTTGCTCTTGTCCGCCACAATCTCCACATGAGAGAAGTATTGCGAAAGTCCCGAACGCATCAGCTTGCCACGCTGGTCGTGCAGCTCGCCCTTTGTGAAGAGCACGAGCCGGTAGCCGCGAAGGGCTTCGAGAGCGTCGCGCACTCCCGGAAGAGGAGTGGCAGGAAGGCGAAGCAGCGACTTGCCGAGGTCTATTATGCGAGCCACGTCGGCTGCGGATATGCGGTAGCCGCTGAGCTTCAGGGCGTTCTCCACGAGCGAGATGGTGAACGCCTTGCCCCCGTATCCGAGCAGAGGCATATTGGCTGACTCCACGGCAAAGAGTTCGTCAGACACCGTTGTGGCGTCGGCGTAATGCTCGAGTATGCCGCAGTAGCGTCTCTCGGCGTCGGCGAAGTGCGACTGGCAGTCCCAGAGCGTGTCGTCGGCATCGAACGCTATGACGCTTATGTTGTCGAATTTTCCCATTGTAGAATGTCTTTCAGTGAAACGGTGCCTGCGCTTCCATACAACGGCAGGAAGCATGCCGCATCATCGGGCGCGCCTTTCAGTTGAATCCTCTCTCCGCCCAGTCGCCCCGGTCGAGGTTGCGGTATGATATGGCTTCGGCGAGATGTTCCGGCATGACACGCTCGCTCGCGGCAAGGTCGGCAATGGTGCGCGCCACCTTCAGTATGCGGTTGTATGCCCGTGCCGACAGACTCAGACGCTCCATGGCGGTGCGCAGGAGTGCCACACCCTCGGTGTCGGGCTCGGCGAAGCTGTGTATCATGCGCTCGGACATCTGCGCGTTGCAGTGCACTCCCTTGTAGGGGCGGAACCGTTCCTCCTGTATCCGTCGCGCGGCGATGACCCGCTCGCGTATGGCAGAGCTCGGCTCGCCCTGCGCTGTCTTCGATATGTCCTTGAAAGGAACAGGCGTTATCTCCGTCTGTATGTCTATTCGGTCGAGCAGCGGACCCGATATTTTGCTCATATACCGCTGTATCTGTCCTGGCGTACACACACAATGGTGCGTCGGGTCGCCGTAATATCCGCACGGACAGGGGTTCATCGAGGCGACGAACATGAACGAGCAAGGGAACTCCGTGGTGTATTTGGCGCGCGAGATGGTTATCTTGTGGTCTTCCAAAGGCTGCCTGAGCACCTCGAGCGTGGACTTGTTGAACTCGGGAAGTTCGTCGGCGAAGAGCACGCCATTGTGCGCAAGGGATATCTCTCCGGGCTGTGGATTGACGCCGCCTCCCACAAGCGCCACCTCGGAGATGGTGTGGTGGGGAGCGCGGAACGGACGCTGCGAGATGAGCGAAGTGCCCCTGCCGAGCTTTCCGGCGACGCTGTGTATCTGCGTGGTCTCAAGACTCTCGCTGAGTGAGAGGGGCGGAAGGATGGACGGCAGACGCTTTGCCATCATGGACTTGCCACTGCCCGGCGGTCCTATCATTATCATGTTGTGTCCTCCTGCGGCTGCCACCTCGAGCGCGCGCTTCACGTTCTCCTGTCCACGGACGTCGGCGAAGTCGAGCTCAAACTTGTATTGCTGCTCGTAGAACTCGCGCCGCGTGTCGATGACAGTGGGCTCGGGACGTTCCTTTCCGGTGAGGAAGGCTATGACGTCGCGTATGTTCTCCATGCCGTATACCTCGAGATTGTTCACCACGGCTGCCTCGCGCACGTTCTGCTTGGGAACAATCAGTCCCTTGAACTTCTCGGCGCGGGCGCGTATGGCGATGGGAAGCACTCCCTTGGCAGGCTGGAGACTGCCGTCGAGACTCAGCTCGCCTACCATCATATAGCTGTCGAGCCCGTCGGAAACGATGCTTCCCGCCGCTGCCAGGATGGCTATGGCGAGAGGCAGGTCGAAACTGCTGCCTTCCTTGCGAAGGTCGGCAGGAGCCATGTTGACGGTGACGTCGGCACGCGGAAACTTGTATCCGTTATACTGAAGGGCGGACGCTATGCGGTCCCGTCCTTCGCGTACGGCAGCGTCACCGAGACCGGTGAAGTGATACATCACCCCACGGTTGAGATTCACCTCGATGGTAACAGTCGTGACATCAAGTCCGTTCACGGCTGCACAATATGTTTTTACGAGCATCAGTATATGGTTTAATGTGTCTTTCCAGGCGTCAGCTGCTTCTTCAGCTCTTCCATGTTGAGGTTGCGTGCCACCACACGTCCGTTCTTCACAACGATGTTGTCGGGTATGTAACTGAACGCGAGCGTTCTGAAAAGGCGGCTGTTCAGCATTTCTCCGTCGCACACCACGTCGCAGTCGAACATGTTGTTCGTCACGGTGCGGCGGCAGTCGTCTATGGACGCATCGGCACATATGCTAACCAGGGTGAAGTCCGCCTCTCCGTTCTTCTTCATGAGCGACAGTTGCCTAAGCACGTTTATACTCTCATAACTCCACGAAGCCCATGCGCAGACAACGGCTGTCGGCGTGGCAGAAAGGCTTGCGGCGGTGATTGTCTTGCCGTCGATGGTCTTGGCGGAGAATGA
>ENA-ORNO01001082-ORNO01001082.1-human-gut-metagenome-genome-assembly--contig:-NODE-1082-length-13836-cov-3.090487_pt1 | contig 13836 bp, 9 predicted proteins | sample MGYA00242117_ERZ509026 | MGnify/ENA primary metagenome ERZ509026 (study PRJEB26280, sample SAMEA2338710) | human gut metagenome | biome: human gut; feature: human-associated habitat; material: faeces... | reverse complement strand
TCACAAGAAGGTACGCACAATATTTGTTGACGGGAATGTGCTGATAGAAATCGAGTCCGTTGCTCGTGAGACGCAAGATTTTGCGTCTCTACAGGGCTGGCGCCGTGATGTTGGGATGTGATATCGCGGCATGTATAGTCTCTTGCGTGCGATATTGACTATGCGTAAAGGCGATGGGAGGTAGGGTGAGGGGTGCTTACGGCATGCCATATCGCCCGAGGCTCACAGGTCGAACTGCGAGCAGCGGTAGGCGAATATCATCGGGTGGAAGAAGCCGCGCACCATTCCCATCGCTCCGCGCGCCTTAGCCGCGTCGGGATAGATGTCGCGGCGGTGACTCATGCATATGGCGCAGAGTCGCAGCAGAGCCAGCGGACTGCTGCTGAGCATGAGCCGCGCCATGGTGTGGTGGAGCCTGAAGCGCGGCTGGCGCGTGTGTTCCATTATGTGTGAGTAGAGCCTCTGCCACGTAGGTTTGCGTTGCAGGCGGCGGTAGTGGGCTATGCCGAGGACGTATGGCTGCCATGTGAGACGCCTCTTAGGTGCGGGACCGGCGCTCATACTCTGCAACAGTGCCGCCTCGCGTGGGTGTGAGCGGTGCCAGTTCAGCGGTTTGCTGATGTGCGTTATCGCCTTTTCGCCGTGAAACCATGCGTTCAGTCCGAGACTCCAGTCGTAGTATATGCCCTCCATCCACACATCTTCACGTTGCACGTAATCGCGTCTCAGGAGCATCGTATGCCCCGCGAAGCCGCCGAACATCAGAGCCTCGAGCGAGCAGCGCGGGCTCACCGTGTGCGCCGTCTCCATCGTCGTGCCGCGCAGATGGTCGGAGTAGCATATGTTATAGTCGCCTATCGCCTCCGCCATAAGCCCTATCTTGTCGGGCATCCACACGTCGTCCTGGTCGGAGATAGCCACGAAGTCTGCCGTGGCTTTCATCACCGCGCTCCTGAAGTTGCGGTTGAACCCGAGGTTGACAGCATTTCTTGTCACCCTCACGCGGCTGTCGCGGGCAGCGTAGGAGCGCAGTATGTCCATGGTGTCGTCCGTAGAACAGTCGTCCTGCACTATTATCTCGCTTATCGGATAGGTCTGCCGCAGTATGGAGTCGAGCTGCTCGCGCAGGAACATACCGCCGTTGTAGGTGCACATCACCACCGCCACCGTTTTTCCTTTCGTCATGTTGCTCAGTGTTTTTTCCTTATTCTTGAAAGCACGAACGACGTGCATTCGTCCAGTATACTCACCCTCGCAATCCGCATCACGGCGTAGTATGCCGCCACGGCAAGCACTATGCGCACCGCGAGGAGCAGCCACAGGGAGGCTATCGGAGCCGTCACAGCATAGACCAGAGCCATCACTCCGCCAGCCGCAAGGGCGAAGGGCACCGTGTCGCGCAGGAACATCATGACACCGTAGCCCGTGAGCCGGCGCACGAAGAAGAGCCACACGAAGAGCCACGCCACGTTGACAGCCACGTAGCCCGTCACCATCGCCGTTATGCCAAGCTGCCATATGAGCAGCATGAGCACTATGAGAGCTATGCCGAGCGAGAACGTACACCAGAAGAACGTGCCCGACCGCCCCTTGCTTATTATCATGTTCGACAGCAGGGTGGACAGCGGAACCACCGCGCCGCTGATGCAGAGAATCTGTATGAGATACACGCTGGGCAGCCACTTCTCGGTTATCGCCAGCACGATGAACTCCCTCGCCACCAGTCCGAAGCCCAGCATGAGCGGGAAGGAGACGAACGCCGTGAAGCGCATCATCTTGCGGAAGGCGTTCATCTGACGCCCTTTCTCGTTGTCGAGACCCACGAGTACGGGCTGCGCCACCTGCGCCACCATGCTCTGAACGAGCGATGAGCACTTGGTGTTCCACTGATAAGCCTGATTGTACACGCCCGTGTCGCGTGGCGAGAAGTAGTGTCCCAGCAGGATGTTGAGCACGTTGTTGTTGACGTGGGTTATGATGGTGGTTGCCAGAATCTTGAAAGAGAAGCGGAACATGCGCCTCACCGGCTCGAACGTTATGCCTCTGAGCGACGGCCGCCACGGCGAGTAGTGCCACTGCATGAACGTGTTTATCGACACATACACCAGTCCCTGCGTAGCCAGCGACCAGTATGCCATGCCCTGCCATGCCATCACCGAGCCCGTGACGCTCGACGCCAGCACTGCCGTCATCGCCGCCTTCGCCTGCTGCTTCGCCTGCAGACGCTTGAAGAGATAAGCCGACTGAGCCGTGCCCAGCGACGCTATGATGATGCTCAGGAAGGCGTAGCGGCAGAGCGGCACCACGTCGGGCGCGTTGTAGTAGCGTCCTATGAGCGGCGCGCAGAAGAAGAGCACGGCATACATCAGCGTGCCCACTATTATGTTGAACCAGAACACCGAGTTGTAGTCGCTGTCCTTTGGGTCGTGCAGATTGGTGAGGGCTGTGCGGAAACCGCTGTCCTGCAGTGCCGTGGCTACGAGCGAGAATACGCTTATCATTGCCATCATACCGTAGTCCGACTGTGACAGCAGCCGTCCGAGGATGATGCCGAACACCACGCCCACAATCTGTTGCACGCCGTTGTTCATGCTTCCCCAGAACAGTCCTTTTGCCGTTTTTTCTTTCAGTGATTCCATTCCGCCCGTTCAGGATAATGAGTGTCCCGCAGCCGCCGGGGTGTGCGAAACATGCGCAAAAGTAATGCTTATCGGCTAATAATCAAAGAAAAACGCAGAAATAATTTCCTTCCGCCGTCCCCGTGTGCCGCAATCGTGCCGTCCGGCTGACGCCCTTCCGCGTCCGGCGGGGTCGTTGCCGGTCATGGCTTGTCCGCAACCGGTTGTCATATTGCATACATATGCCGTGCCGCTGTAAGGCATACAGGCTTACGTTTTTGCCGAAGTTGAGGCGTACTGCACCGTGCGGAAGCGGCAGGCAATATGCCGTCAGCGGTGAGGAGGAGTGTTGAAGGGCATGTGAATAGGGTGAGGAACGTACTCCGGCGGTATAATGACATGTTGTGGTTATGGTGCCGCCGCATGTCAGTACGGGTTTTGCATAAACATGCGGTGATAGTGAATATTTATTCATCCGGCAACAACGTCAACCTCGCGAGAGCTGTTTTTTCGCGGACGGGAGCATGTATGGCGGCGTACGCGCGGTTTTTAGACAGTTTTGTCAATGTGTTGATATACAATGGCTTATGCCTTTCGACGGACTGATATTGTTTTTCCCGTCGTGCGGAACGGGCTTTTCCGCAAGTCCGAAAAGCCCGTTCCGCATTGCCGTTCAGCCTTTTTTGCGGTGCGAAAGAGCCGTTACGGTGCTGCGGAACAGGCTTTCCTGCGTGACGCGACGGAGCATGCCGCATCGCCGTTCCACTTTTTCGGTATCGTAAAAGACATTTTTCCGGTATATCATATCCTGTTTATGAAATTATTTTTGTCAAAATATTTTACCGTCGGAAACGTATTTTTATTCATTCCGCGCCATGCCCGCGATATGACACATACGTGAAAGCGTGTTGAGGGTGATGCGATATTGACATTGCGGAAAATGGATGTCCCCGCCCAGCAAGATATTTTCCCCCATGCCATACCAATGGCGCCAGCCTGTAGAGACGCAAGATTTTGCGTCTCCCGAGCAACGTGCACATTTATTATATGCATATTCCCGTCAATGAAAATTGGGCTGACCTTGCGTCTCCCGAGTGGGTAAGCGCAAAGCATACCGATGCTATTCGCTCTGCTTTAATAGCATTTTTTGCTTGTGAGACGCAAGATTTTGCGTCTCTACTTTATGCCAATAGCGGGATAAAATGAATATATACATCAATACGTATTGTGCTGACCTACTTGTGAGACGCAAGATTTTGCGTCTCTACTTTTAGGATGCGGAGGTGTGAGCGGGGAAATGCAATGTGGCGCGGTCAATGCCGTTTGTTCCCGTCAGGGTCATGGCGGCGCCACATCCTGTCACCGAGGTAGAAGTAAAGCGTGCCGTACGAATAGCGGCCGGTCTGTGCTCCGCGGTCGAATGTTATCCACAGGTAACGCTCATAGTTGCCGTATGGCACGGGAACGATGGTTGGCCAACCCCTGAATCCGCCGTTGGGGAACTGCTGGCTGAACGTGCCGAGGCATCGCAGCGACGGATAGTCGTAGATGTAGAACGTCGTGCCCGGACCGCCGCTCAGCACATGCCGCCTTCCGCCCACGGTCGTTATCCTTATCCCGGTGTTGTTGTTGCGGTCGGACTCAGCCACCTGCCGGTACGGTCCGTCCCAGTTTTCGCTCTCGCAGAGATACGTCACGTACGATCCGTCTTTCAGCGCGCAGTAGGCGAGACGCCATTTCCCGGCACCGCTGTCGAAGAAGAAGTCAGGGTCCTCGGTATTGAACCCGTGTCCGTTGGAGTAGCTGTGGGGGAACGGCAGCTCCTCACACTCCAGATAATGCATGCCGTGGAGCAGGTCGGCTTCGGACGAGCTGAAGGCGAGCGTGTGGGTGTCCTCATGCGTGGTGGTCATCACCAGGAAGCGTCCGGCGTCCTCGTCGTACACCATCTTCGTGGCGTGGAAGCCGTACATCAGTCCGTCGCCCTTGCCGAAGAAGAGCGCGCCCTCGAGCCGCAGGTCGTATGAGTCGGTGCCGATGGAGTACACTCCCTGCCACGAGTCGCATATGCGCTCGAATCCTCTGGTGGTCATGCACACATAGAGCCGTCCGTCGCGTATGAGCGGAGAGCCGTCCTTCAGCTGCACCACCTGCGGGTCTGCCTGTCCGGTGCCGCATGCCAGCAGACTGCGGGCGTCTTCCAGCCTCACGCTTCCGCCCTCAGGCAGCTCCGCGCGCACACCGAACGAGAAGCGCGTGCAGGTGTCGGCGCGGCGCATGTCGCGCTCCGCGCTGTAGAGCAGACGCGCCTCACCGTCGTCGCGGAGCATGAAGACGTGAAACCGCACGCCAGTGTACTGCACGCGCAGAGCCACCCTTCCGAGCTGTCCCACATCCTTGGAGGCAAGCTCCTTTGTGCCGTCCGCGCCGGTGAGATACGACACTATGCGCCCCCGGCTGTACACGGTGCGTATCACCGTTCCGCTCCCGTCGTTTGCGGCGAAGTCTATCCCGGCTGTCTCACCGTCGTCCACACCGCTGAACCGAGCCTCATAGCACAGGTAGGGATGGAACGCTCCGACACGCAGTGTGGACGCCGCCCGCCTGTCAGCCGGTGTGCCGAGCAGTAGCGTGCGCCCCTCCTGCCTCATCGTCACGGCTTCGGTGCTGTCGCCGCCCATCAGCACCACGTCGGCTGCATCGGGCAGGAAGAGCCGCGCTCCGTCCATGTTGATGCTGCTCATCACCTTCGACGAGTTGTAGAAATTGCGCGCGAACGACTGCCGCACGAATGTCATCGACTGTCCGCCGGCATCTGCGCCGCCGCCTCATGATGGGAAACGCAAAAAAACACTCCTGCCGCAAGAATGAGTGTCCTCGTGGCAGGAGTTAAGAGAGAATCTGAAATCATTTTTTTTATCATATGTTTTAATCATCCGGTTATGCGCATCGCGCCCTCACCGTCGGCTGCCTGCACCTCGGTGCTCTGCCCGGCGTTGTCAGCCCGCGAGTCTGTATGGTTGTTGCAGTAGGACGACCATGCCGGCACGGCGAAGGCTACGAACGCGATCCACACTGCCACGCCTGCCGCTCCCACCGCCACGTTGCGGTATAAGTGGAACAGACATGCCATAGCCACGGCGATGCCCCAGCCGAGAACGATGGCTGTGGAGTACGCCGGATAACCGTCGACAAGCAGCGGTCCGGTGAGGACTACGAAGAAAAAGAGCCATCCGCACATCATTGCAAGGGCATGACGGCGTTCGTCGAGACCTTTGCGGCTCACCTGATGCAGCCGCCACAGCACTATTGCCGCGAGCGCGATGCCGGGAAGCGAGTGCATGGTCATGTAAGTACTGTTGTTTACAAGGAACGATAGTGTGGACAGAAGCAGAGCCGCCAGCACCATGCAGAAGGAAATGATATAGCCTTTCATAATCTGATATGTTTAAAGAGTTAGTAAATGTCCGTTGCGCGCAAACAGGTTTCTGACGCCAAAGCCGTGCCGTTGCCGGTCGCCACATCCGTGTGGCAGCATTCCCGGAGAGGTCCGGACACCGCAATGACCGGCTCGGCTGACGTTTCAGATTGTATTGTCTGACGTGCAATTTAGTGAAACATTTTAATATAAAACATATCATAATGTAATAAAATGAGATATTTTCGATACTTTAACTAAGTATGTGTCATATGTATTAACGGGGGGTAAAACAGTAAAACACAATATTCCCGCATCACCGTCTGTTCTCCTTCACCGCACCGCGCAGCACCTCCGCCACCTCGCGCGCGCACCTGCTGTCGTTGAACAGCCGCTCGGCGAGACGTCTGCCCCGCCTTCCCATCTCGCGCGCCTCGTCGGGATGGTCGGTGATGTAGCGCACAGCCCGTTCCCATCCGTCGGTGTCGTAGTAGGGCACTGTGATGCCGCAGCCCTCCGCCTCGAAGTCTACGGGTATCTGAGGGTTGCGGCTGCATATGACGGGCAGTCCGAGGGCGAGAGCCTCCACCACGGTGGTGAGCCCCACGGTGTATCTTGTCTCCTTGCAGCATATCACCACACAGGCGGCGCGGTTCACCTTCAGGCTGAGCTCGTAGGGACAGAGCCCGTTGACGTAGTGCACCCTGATGTTCTCCTTTGGAGGGTTCGCCGCGAACACCTCCTCATAGTTCACTCCTCCCGTGTTGCGTCCGGTGTATATGTCGAGGCGCGCTCCTGTGCGGTTGAACGCTCTGACGAGCGTCGGCATGTCGCGCAGTTCCTTGCCTGTGGATATGAATCCCGTGCGCCGGTCGCCGCCCTCAGCCATCACACGGTCGTAAAAACCGAGGTCCGCCCCCCAGTGTCCGAGCACCATGCGTGACGGTCGCGCCTTGGGCGAATGGAGCGAGTCGTCCATCAGTTTCTGCGAGAAGAATATCATGCGGTCGAATCCCCGATAGAACAGTCTGCCGAAACGCTCACGCACAAAACCCTTGGAGGTGACCACAGGCTGGTGGTGCCATATCACAACGGGGCGGCGGAACAGACGCAGCGCGCGCAGAAGGACTATGAGCTCGAGCCCCCGGTAATGGGTGGCATACACAGCGTCGAAACGCTCGCGTGAGGTGAGTATGAGCCGGGCGTTGCGGAGCATCATGCGCCATCGGGGCAGACCGGGACGCGAGCGGTGCCAGACCACGCCTATGCCGTTTGCCTCCAGTCCGGCGGCTCCGTAAAGGAAGTGTGCCGGAAACTCTCCCGCCTCCATCCGTCTGCGGATGTGTGCGATGTCCTGCGTGTGATAGAAATATACTTTCATGCCTGTTGTCTGTATGCGGGTGGGTGTTGTTATATATAATATAAGGTGTGAACGGGTGTGACAAAATATTTTTTTGGCTTTCCCGAGTGCAGCTTATCTTTTACAAAGATAGTGCAAACAGTCCGACTTACAAAACAAAACCGTCTGTTTTTGACCATCCTCTTATCATGTGTTCATATGTATGCCGCCTTGCCGTCAAGCCTACGATAGGGAATAGTCTACAACGTTTAGGTTTTTCCCTATGCAGGTTTAGGGATATCATTTTGCGGGAATGATATTTTATTTTCACCTTTGCATAAGATAAACTTCGGCTCGGCAATGCCAAAGTTGTAAAAACTCTGTTTTTCCACTTTGTCGTTGCTCTCGCCTTGCACCATCTTTGCATAAGACAGGTGGCACTCGGGAAATAAAGAGCAAGCTCTCTTTCCGCTCGCTTGCACTGTCTTTGCAAAAGACAAACGGCATAGGCAATGCGGAGCACATACACTCATTGCGAATGCCTGTTCTGTCTCGGAAACGCCGGCAACGGCTGGGAGGCGGAATGTCACAGACACATGCAGATTGTTGTATGGGGATAATGACATCATACCGCAAGAGAGTGATAGTATAACAAGAACAACAACCACAAAAAACTGACTGTTATGAAGAAGATTATTGTTTGTATGATTGCAGCTGTCATGAGTATGGCATGCACAGGAGCGTTGGCACAGCCTCACAAACCCAAAAAGCCTAAGAAGGTGAGGAGAGTGGAAGTGGTTGCACCGAGCCACAGGACTTTCGGAAGCAGGACAATAAGCGTCATACCGTCGAAGAGCATATATGTGAGCTTCAACGGACTGCGGTTCATATACGACGAAGGAGGCAGATACTACCGTAAGCTCGCGCCGTCGAGGTATGAGATAGTGCGTCCGCCGATAGGTCTTCTCGTCGAGAAGATATACAAACCGAAGACTGTCAGACGCAACAAGGAGAAACTTTATCTTTCAGACGGAGTGCTGTATAAGAAGGTGAAGACACGGCACGGAAAGATGTATAAGGTGGTGGGGTTTGTCTGATACATGATTACGGCAGACGTTGACATATGAGATTGTGAGTTCATTGATGAAAGATGATGAGGATGTGCCCTTACGGGTGCATCCTCATCCGTTATATACAGCTATGGCGTATGCTGCGTTATATGTTTGTTTGCGGTCTTGTTCTTATGCTTGTTCCGCTTCCGACGCTTGTTGATGTAGAGCGCGACACCGGTCCACGGGAGGGTCATGCCGAAGAGAGAGGCAACGAATATGATGACGCGACCGCCCTGTCCGGCTATGCCTCCGGTGTGTATGTCATAGTTCATACGGCGCAGACGGTCGGCAAGACCCTTGTCGGCATACCTTCCGTGATATGCTCCTTCGGGGGTGATTTCCTTAAAAGTGTAGCGGTCGAAAGACATGCGGTCAGCGTCATAATATACAAGCCGGTCGCGCTGAGCCACCACCACGAGAGCCGAGGTCTTGTCTGCCGTGTCGGGCAACGACACCATCATGAGGCGCGGTGAGGACATCGTTCTGTACAGACTGTCTGTGAGCATGTCAGCACGGGTGATGTCGAATGTGGCGGATGAGCCGCCGCCGTCTTTTTGAGAGAGGACTGCTGTGGTGTCCGACTGTGCCAACCGCCACGGCACCTCGCTCTTCCCGCCGGACGTCAGGGCATATATGCCGTCGCCCCACCAGTCAATCGCCCACACCATACCTGTCATGGCGATGACTATGAGCGGCGGCGCGGCGTAGAATCCTATTACGTTGTGAAGGTCGTAAAGCCGTCGTGACAGTCGGGTGCCGGCGTTCCACTTCGGCAGAAGAGCCGCTCTGAGCGCACGGCGGTTCTTCGGCCACCAGAGCACAAGTCCGGAAATGAGGGTCAGGAAGAACAGCAGGGTGGCGTAGCCTACTATCGGGCGTCCTATGCTTACGGGCAGCCAGAGCGAGTAATGACCCTCACCTATGAAGCTCCATATGTCGTGCTGCGGCGTGTGGCGCACGTCAAGGATTCGTCCTTCGGCGGCATCCAGACTCACTGAGGTCACTCCCGAGCTGTCGCGGAATGCCACCTCTACAACTCCTTCGGGCGTGTAGGTGACCGATTCGGGCTGTCTTTCTCCGATGACGGCTGACGAGCGGGCGACGGCAACCGACGGACGCATGAAGCCGTGAGCCTTCGTGACTGACGCCACGGATACTTTCCCGTCAATCCATCCGTTGAGCTTGAACGCCCAAACACAGCCCGTGAGACATACGATGAAGACTATCAGCCCCGTCACAAGTCCCACCCACAGGTGCAGCTTATAGGCAATCTTGCGTATCTTCATTACATTTAACGCCTTTGTTACGGTTTTTATTTGATATCATCTTATGCTTGTCCGGTGTGCATAATCAGAAACGGTACTCCGCACCTATGGACACATTGAACAGACGCTGGGGCGACACCGTGCTCCAGCCGTTGTAATATTTCTTGTTGAGCAGGTTGTCTGCCTTGAGCGAAATGGTGTAGCGGTCGCCGGTGTACGACAGGAGTCCGTTCACGACAACATATCCGGGCAATGCGAATGTGCCTGTGCTGCGCCTGTTGAGAATCTTGTTCTCGCTTGCGGCGTTGCCTCCCAGACCCACCGACCAGCCTTTCAGCGCACCTGTGAAGAAACGGTAGCTTGCCCACAGGTTGAACATGTGAGCCGGTCCGGCGCTCTCCGACCGGCGTCCGAGATAGTCGCCGTCGGCGGCATCCTTGGTAATCTTGTTGTCGTTGTAGCTGTATCCCATGATGACGTTGAGCCCTGTCAGCGGGTTGGCTGTGAGGCTCAGCTCCACGCCTTTGCTCCTTTCCACGCCACCCTGGATGGTGTTGAGCGGGTTGTCGGGGTCGGTCATGCTGCGGTTGCCCACACGTATGTCATAGTAGCTTGCCGTGAGTGTGAGCCGCTCGTCCCACAGATTGGCTTTCACTCCAGCCTCCCACTGGTTGGCATGTTCGGGGTCGAGCACCTTCGTTTTCACGAACTTGCCGTCCTTGTCATACACTGATACAGGGTCGTTGTTGGTGAAGCCGTTCATGTAGTTGGCAAACAACGACAGCTTGTCGGGCAGGGGTTGGAACACCAGTCCGAGCTTCTGGGAGAACGAAAGCTGGTCTTTCACTTCCTCCGTCGCGTACATGGAGCCTCCAGAATAGTTGTCAAGGCGCAGTCCGACGAGTGCTGACAGGTGGCGTGTGATATCTATCACGTCAGACACATACACTCCGTAGATGGTCACCTTAGCCCTGCTTTGTGTGGCTTTGCCTTCTGCCACGAGTTTGTCTATGGCAGATGCCGTAAGCACACCTGTGTCGCTTCCGTCCGCTAAAGACACTTCTCCGTTTGCCACCCACGGGTTGGCGTTGTTCACAATGTTGCGCTGCAGGAAGTCGGCACCGGCAAGAAAGCGGTTGCGTACGGTGCCGAAGCGGTGGTCGGCATTGAAGTTCTGCTGTATGTTTATTGCCGAGGAAGTGGAGTTGACCTTAGATGCGTACCGTGTGAAGAGCTGAGACGACTGGTTGTTCCAGAGGTAAGTGTAGTAGCCGTCGCTCCCTGCTATGCTGCTCGACACTATTGTCTGAGAGCTCCAATGGCTGTTGATGTTGTACAAAGCCTGCGCCTGCAGCCCGAAAGTGGGATTGCTTATGGTGAGCTCATCGCTTGTGAAGCTCCTCTTGTATGCCGCGTCGAAGAGTCTGGTGTCCTTGAACTGCACATCCGACGAGCGGTAGAGAAATATCATTGGAGCGACTGCGCGCTCGGGTGCGTAGTATTCGGCGTTGACAAGAAACGTCAGACGGTCGCTCGCGTCGAAGCGGAAGGATGGCGCGATGAACAGCGACCGGCTGAAACCGGCGTCCTGGAAGCTGCGCTGATAGTGGTAGGATGCGTTGACACGCAGGTATGCCTTGCTGCTGAGAGGGGTGTTCACATCGGCTGTGAACCTGTTCAGTCCGTGGCTGCCTGTCATATATCCCACGCTGCCTCCGAAACTGTTGTAGGGTGTCTTGGTCACTATGTTTATCAGACCTCCGTAACTTATGAGGTTGCCTCCGTATAGAGTGCCCGACGGACCTTTTATCGCTTCTATCTTGGCAACGTTTGCCGGGTCGAGAGCTCCGTTGCTCAGACCTGCCACACCGTTGACGATGGTGGGCTGTACGGAGAATCCGCGCATGGTGTAATATTCTCCTCCGTCGCTCTGTCTGCCGGTGCTCTCCCACAGACGCTGAACTCCCGGGACATTCTTCAGCGCGTCGTTGAGATTGGTGACGAGCTGTTCCTTCAGAAGCGCGCTGCTCACCGTCTGATAGACTTGGGGATTCTCGAGGTTGCCGAGCTGCATCTTCGCCACGGTGTGGCTTGTCGGTGAGGCAAAGCGGTTGCGCATGCTGGCAGACACCTCCACCTCTTTCAGGCTGTATATGTTCATAGTGTCCACTGTGTTGGGAGCGTCTTTGTCTTCTGCATTCTCCGCACCGGCATGCAGGAATGCGGCGAGCGCGACAAGCAGAGGCAAAATGCGGATAGGGCATGTGTGTGTTTTGAAGAGTGTTGTGTGTTTTGTGTGTGATTCCATATGAATAAGTTTGTCGTTGTATTGTTATTATCCCTTATACAAAAAAGCACTCTTCCGATGCGTCCGTGCGCGTCTGAAGAGTGCTGCAAAGTTAAGGTACGGGCTTATAACAGACAATACCCAATAATTATGATTTGTATGAGTCGTCATACAGGAAAATTCCGCGTGGAGCCACAAGTGAAGGTAATGGCATGCGTGGCGCCATCCTGTATGGGGCTTGTTGCGGTGCGGGCAGAGGTCTGCCGTGCCTGGGACGTCAGTTTGTTATCTTGAAACCGATGAAGTATGTGCGCGGCTGCACCGGACCGTAAAAGTATCCCGAGTCGCGGAAACCGCCTTTGTCGAGGTCTTTCTGGAAGGCGTTGAGCATGTTCTGCACGCCTCCGTTGAGCTTCAGTTTCACGTGGTCGCTGAGCACGAACGTGTAGTTGAGCTTGAGGTTGAGCTCGAAAAAGTCGGGCGTATGCACGAGCTCGTCCTTCGTGATGTAGCTGTACTCATATCCGGCTGGTATCTCCGAGGCGTCGGGAGCGATGTGCGGCACACGCATTCTGCCCGTATAGACGCCCGAGAGAGAGAAGTCGAAGTTGCGCATGGGTGCGCTCGTGAGTGTGAAGTAGCCGTAGCAGCCGGGCGTGCGGGGCATGTATCTGGTCGGAGCGACGTCAGGATCCTCGCTCCAACTCTCTTTTTTGATGTATCGGCTGCTCTGTACCGTGAAGCCTGCCTGTAGCGACAGTTCCGAGCCGTGGGCTATCTTGCCGTCGAAGTTTATGCCGTACACCCTCGCGCCGTTGCCGTTGCGGCGTTCCTTTATTATGTTTCCCGAAGCGTCCGTGCCCGTTTTCTCAAGCACAAACACATCGTTGAGCTGTGTGTAGAACGCTTCCACGAGCAGGTTTGCCTGCCAGTGTCCGAAGCTGAACGTGCGGTCTGCCGACGCGCTGAAGCTGTTGGAACGCTCCGGCTTCAGCCCTTCGGCAAGCTTGATGAGCACACCCTCGCCTCCGACGGCGGTCACGTGGAGGTCTTCGTCGTAAGCCTGCGGAGCGCGGAATCCTGTTGACCATGTGAGGCGCGCCTGCAGTTTGTCAGACGGTTTGTACATCACGTTGACGCGCGGGCTGAAAATCACATGGTCTACGAGGTTGTGCTTGTCGAGGCGGCCGCCGACAAGCAGCGACCACTTCCTGGTCTTCCACTCGTTCTGCAGATAGGCACCCACGATATGCACCGTCTGGTCGGTGTGGATATCATAGCCGATCGAACGGTCGCCCAGGTCGTCGTAACTGTACTCCGTACCGAAGGTCAGTTCCGAGGGCATGAACAGCAGCTTCCTGAACTCGTGGATATACTGCATCCCCGCCGCTACGGTCAGGTCGTGCGTCGTCCCGTAGGCATCGGGATCCTGTTTGCTGCCGTAGTAGCTCTTGCGCGCCGTATTCTGAAACGAGGCATAGGCATTGAAGCGGTTGCGGCGGTCGGGCGACGAGATGTCGAACGAAAGGCTGCCCCCGTCGATCGAATGGTCGATCTGCTCGGCGATCAGCGCCTCGTGGGGCGGCCGGTCGAGCATGTCGCCCCCGCGGCGGAATTCGTTGATATGGTGGTACTGCGCCGTGATGCGCGAATAGGCGCCCGTACGGAAGAACGAACGCATGCCCACCGACTGGCTGTTGATGACGGGCACTTCGGTGAAGCCGTCGCCGTCGTGGTCGTAGCCCGAACGGTGGCGGCTCTGGCCGAAGACGCAAAGCCCCGCCCGGCCGCTCTCGG
>ENA-ORNO01001071-ORNO01001071.1-human-gut-metagenome-genome-assembly--contig:-NODE-1071-length-13939-cov-3.225583_pt1 | contig 13939 bp, 14 predicted proteins | sample MGYA00242117_ERZ509026 | MGnify/ENA primary metagenome ERZ509026 (study PRJEB26280, sample SAMEA2338710) | human gut metagenome | biome: human gut; feature: human-associated habitat; material: faeces... | reverse complement strand
TGAAACGTTGCATAATTAGGTTGTTCAACACCGCTCCGGCTATTCATAATAGACGTTATGCGCCCGCTTTTAATTTCTCAACAAAATTGATAGCATCACCAAGCCCGCGCCAAATTGTATACTCAAAGCCTAGTGCCAGGACTTTCTGTTCAAATTCCCGTTGCGTGTCCGATTGCCTGCCGGTTGCGGTTTTTATCTCTACAAAATAGGTTTTTCCGGCGTGCAGGATAATTAAATCGGAAACACCGGAACGAACGCCCTCGGCTTTTAATTTTGCCGCGACAACCGGATTCCGCCACCCGCCATTAGGAACGGCAAAAAAAGTAAAATCTTTGTGCGCGTTTTCAACAAGCTTTAAATATTGTGCAATGGTGCACTGTATTTTGTGTTCTTCATCGTGTGGCTTTTGGCGCACGTTAAGCCCGCTTTTTTTTAGTTCCAGCGCCCAAGGGTTATTTTTTGGCATAATCTATCCTTTTATAAAATAAAACCCCTCTATCGTAAAATAAAGGGGCTTTGTGTAGGTATGGTTTGTTAAGATAATAATATGGTGATATATACTTTTTGGATGAACTATATGGAAAAAAATAATTATACCGCCTCTTATGTTAGCTTATTTTTCCGGTTTGTCAACATCAAATAAAGAAAACTGAACTTTCTCTGCCTTTTTTATCTTTTCTTCATCACGGACGGTTGCTCCGATAATGAAGTCTTTAACTGTTATAAGCGTGCATAAAATCTGCTCCATAACTTCAATCTGATAATCGGCGTCCTTTTGGCTGATTTTCTTTATTTCCACCCAACGCGGGTATAGCTTGCGCCTATACTCAAGCTCCCGCCGGATTGCCGCTATTTGCTCATTTATTGTCATTTTTTAGCCTCGTCTTTGTTGTTTTCCGGTTGCAGTGTCTGATTAAATAACGGCTCTGGTTCTTCAAAATTAACTCCGGGTTTGCCGCTTTCGTCATCGTCAAGCTGAATATTGCCGTAATCAATCGGCATATTTTCAAGCCCGGCGGTTAAGTCTTGATTGTCAACATATTCAATTTTTCCGTCTTTTTCTGCCGATTCGTCTTTTATAAAGCCGGTTTGCATTTCAAGCGACATTATACCCCACTTGCCTAAAAGCTGACGCAACATCGTTTTAAATGCCATTTGGTCAAAATTTTTACTCCAAAAGCTCTCTTTTTTATCGGCTTTTAAATCGTATTTATAGCTCTGCGAATAGGTTTTGGCGTGTTCTTCCATTTTGGACTTGCTCCAGTATAGTGTTTTTTTAAACCCGTTTAAAAGCTCAAAATATGCCATATATCCGATGACTTCCCGCTTTTCCCGCTCTTCTTCATCAGCAATAAAGGAAAACAAAAACTTTCCGGTGTATTTGTCGCGTCCCAAAAATTCGCCTTGCCGCACTTCCATAACGTCTAAATCCGCATATTGCCCGGAACGCAAGGCGAGCTGGATATATCCTTTATATCCAAGTTGAAAAGTTGCCACAACCCGGAGTAAATTGCCTTTCTTGTCTTTTTCCTTAAACGGGACAATGTAGTAATACCCAAGCTGCGGACTCGGTGCAAGGTTTAAGCTTTCCCCGGTTAATCCTGCTGCAAATATTGTTGAATGTTCGCAAGCCGCAAGCTGCGGGTTTGTTGACACTGCCGAAACAATGTGCGTAATAAATGATTGCCCGCGCTCTCCGCCTATAACATCGGCTACTTTTTGCTTTACCGCTGTTGTTGCCATAAATGAAGAAAAGTTGCCGCTTTTTGCTGGTTTTTGTAAACTCATTTTTTTACACTCCTTTAAAAAATGTTAGCGTTGAAACATAGTTAAATATATCCAGATTTTAAATAATGTAAAGATGTTTTTTTATTTTTTTAACAATGGCGTTATTGGACAATAAAAAACAAGGCAGCCACCTGACAGCCGCCTTGCCCTTGTATAAACACTAACTATTTAAAAGAATGTGAAGTGACTAACAATTTCAACAATGATTGTTTACATCGCCTCAAGTTCTTTGTCAATCTCATTTATGCGTTGTGCATAACTTTTCATTTTTTCAATCTGTTCGGCGTATTCCTCAACCGTAGCCCTGCCGGTAGCAATCTTAACGCCGATATAGTCCATTGAGCGAAGTTTGCCGTTTAATGCACTCTTTTCGTTTTCAAGGTTGTTTTTTTTCTTGTCAGCGTCATATTTTGCCTTTTCTTCATCCGTCATACTCTCGTAGTGGATTTTCTCAATATCGGCAACTTTTCGCACCGTGTAGCGGTTTTTCCAGCAGTCAATCGTATATTCGCCGCCGTTTTTATTGCACTCAATCGCACAAGCCGTATAAAGTGCATAACGTTCTTCTGTTTTATATTCATCGCTGCCGTTAAAGTGGTCTTCAAAAGAAACATCGTATTCCGTATAAGGCTTATTAAGCTTCATAACGGCAACTTTACCGTTGACAATATCAAAATCCGCCCACTCCGTATGTTTCGGATATTCCGGCGCTGCCGTTTTAATAACTTCATCAGTCATAAGTTTAAACTCCTATTTTTGGTTGCAACCGCTTTTATATTACCCGGTTTTCGGTTGTAGTCAATACGAATCGCATAGCGTCTATTATGAATAGCCGGAGCGGTGTTGAACAACCTAATTATGCAACGTTTCAAGGTTTAATAACTTCAAGTTCTGCTAGTGGACAATCAACAATAGCACCTAGTAAAGGCTGGATTTTCGCTCGTATGCAGTTAGATAATAACACAACCCGGACTGTATCCGTAAACGGCAACGAAATAATCAACGTCAGAAGTGGCGCTGATTATTTAAACGGCAACGAATGTGGCGCTTGTTTCCCCGTAAATTCCGGCGATACTATAACTTGCGTCAGGGCGACTATTTATTTTTGTTCAAACTATTAAATCAATATCCTATCGCTATCCAAAAATATGGGGATGAAGATACCCCACCATAGGTTTGTATTGTAAAACCTGTTGTTGAAAAATTATCAACCGCCGCCGCAAAATTATAGCCGCTTACTGAATTTGGCGTTATGTTTATAGCAGGACTTTGGGTAAACGAAATTTCAAAAGTAATCGTCCGAGAAGAACTTGTTGATGTCCCCCATTGCACGATTAACCCGTTAGAAAATTTAATATAATCGTCTCCTTTTTGGGAGGTATAACCCTGCCCGACACTATTCATAATAGACGTTATGCGCCTGTTCACCCAAGACGTCGTTGCAATTTTGGCAGAGGAATCTGCGGCGTCCGGAGGTGTAGGACAAGTTGCGTATTTACTCCCATCTTTTTTACAAACTATTTGTAATAAGGCCGTTTCAGCAGTATAATTATTTGCGGTTATTTGTGTTAAAATCTGCCCATCTGTCTTTTGATAAAACCCTATTTCTGAAATCCATTTATTATTTTTATCAGAAACAAAAAATTTTGCTGATTTTTCAGCAGACGGATTCGTTGTTACGTCAATCTCAGTATGTTTAAAACCAAAACGCGGATTATTTGATTGTACGATTTTATCTCCGCTAAACGTTTCGTCTCCAGAGCGGTGCAGAAGATTAAAGTTTTGCGCCGGGTCAGCTGCTCGTCCTGCTGTCATAATTGCAGGATTATTATAATTGGTAGACGCGGCAGGGTGCGGGGCAGTTGCCAATATACCGTTATGATCATCTCTATTTAACTGGATTGAGCCAAGAATAGAAGATCCGTCTTTAGACGCAACATACATCTGCATATTATCAGAGTTTCCCTCTCTAATATTTCGCAAACCGCCAAGCTTAGATAAACCGTCAGAAGTAAATTGAACCTCTGTATATGTTCCGCCCGCTTTTCCTAACTTTATCGGCGCAGCTCCATTAAAAACTTTTGTCCCCGTTATCGTCTGCGCGGTGTTCGTGGTAACGTAGTTCGCCTGTATTGCGCTAATCGCCGATTGTAGTGATGTTTGCAGATTGTTAATATTATCATAAACCGCTTTAGCCGACGGGTATTGCGTAGAGGTAGAGGAAGACGACAACGTCTGCGTCTTGTTTGCCAGCTTTTCGCATAGGTTTATTTGGCTCGTCAAAACCGTTTCTGTAACGAAGTTATCGCCCGGGTCTAAGAATACGCCCCAGTTTGTCATACCGGAATCATTTACCGGGTTTACGCCGGTGTTATCTTGTTTCGCCCAGTAGAAAATTCCGTTTGAGGCAAGGCAAATTCCGTTTTGTTTGTATGTCGTTGACGCGCACCAAGGCATAATGCCATATTGCTCGCAACTTTTGACGAGGTTTGATATAAGCCACAACGTCTGGTTGAAGTCGGCAGAGTCAACGATTTTTTGATAAGGCCAGCCCTGCAACAGTTCGGTTGAGCCTAAATCCGTGTTGCGGTAGGTTGTATTTGCAATCGGCGGCGTAGGAATCTCGGTTATAGCGTCATCAGCCCAAATTGCCGGCAATGTAACTGTTCTTGTATCTACCATCGTTTAAACTCTCCCTCTTACGGCGGCGCGCCCGTTGTCTGCCCCGACTCCCTCGCGGTCTGGTGCAAAGGCATTTTGCGGAACATAAAAGACAACGCCCTCAAAATCTGTTGTTGTCGGATACGGTATACGGAACTGGTGTTCAACCTGTTCTGTGTTTTGAGTATAAGTTAAAATCTCCAAATTAGTCAAGCCGATATCTGCAGAAACAACAAGCGTCCCCGTAAACGGGTTTGTTGTTTCAAATCCAACGGGCTCGTCCATATAGGCGGAAACAACGTCTTGAATTTCCGGGACGCTGCCAAACTTAACAAAATTTGATATGGCTTTACGCCAAATTGAATTGCGGTATAAATCATCGTTTTGCAAAGATATGCCGGCTTGCGGCGCATTTTTACACCAAGCATAGCCGTTGTCGCAGCCTACGCCCGGTTTGTCCGGTGTAAAATAATATGTGTCCGAATAATTGAAATTCTGCCGGTTTGAGCCGACTATCCGCCCCAAGCCGTCCAGCGTGTCCCCGGTTGCCGAATAGATTGTCCGGTATTCCTGCAAATCAATAATCGCGTCATATAGCTGTTGGCATTGTTTAAGCCATACAGACAAAAGCTGTTTGAACAAATATGAATGTTTGTATTGTGCCAAAATCCGGTCAAGCCCGGCGGCAACAACATCCTTGCGGACTTCGCTATAATCAATTTTTAATTTGCTTAGCGCTTCCGCCATTGCTTTTAAGCTCCCACCGATTGTTCAATATTGATATTGTCTGCGGTAAACTCTGCAACCTGCAGCCAGTCCATTTCAAGGTCGCTTGTCCCGGTCGGGCTTGCACTCGTTCCGATATAAAGATGATTTATCTTGAAGCCCGGGACTTCATTGATAGGCGTATAAAGGCGGCTGTAAATAACCGGAGAGCCCGGCGGAAACCCGCTTGAAGAATTAAGCCCGTATGCTGCATAATCAATAATATTTTGCTTTATTTGGTCGTAGGCATCCGCCGGATAAATGCTTGCGTCTGTTATGGTTATATCCAAATCAATATACACCGGGACTTTTTCCGGACGGTAAAATGTTATTTGATAGGCAAGCCCGAATCGGTCAAACATTGTTACGGGGTGCTCCAAATTCCCGGCATAGTTTGACAACATCGGAGCTTTAAGCCACATAACATTTGCAATTGCCTCTGTATCGCCTCCGTCAACAACAGCGGCAATCGTTTTTGCCGGAATTCCTTTATCGTCCGTTTCAAGCGTCCAGTTCTGGTATATACGCACATAATCAACCCCGGCAAGGTTTGTTATTCCGGCATATAGCGCATCAACTTGCGAATATGAAGTATTTGACGTTTCGCGCTGCTGTTTGATGTGCAGTTGGTTGTCCGTTTCCGGGTCATCGCCAAGCACCGCCACGCTGGTATTTGTTACATTGTGCCAGCCATAAACCGGGGTTAAAATCTGAATAATCGTGTTGTTTGCCGGGTTAATTTCGCCGAGCGTGTTACAAGTAGCGACTCCTGTCCCCGTTCCGGCACTGCCGATAACAACATCACTATTCAAGCTGAAAATCGTGTTTGCGTTAACGTCAGATATTTGCGAACCGGCAGGCACAACCGTGCCGGAAGTCCCGGTCAAAGTAACGTTTATTTGTGTTGCTGAACCATAAGCCGGAACAATGCCGTTTAATTGGACAAGCGAGCGCAAAGCCACGCCGAAAGCGTTAAGCGGGTCAAACTGCGTGCTGGCGGCGTATGCTTGTTGCCAGCAATCGGCAAGCTGCTCGCAAACAATCGCGTTAAACTGCCCGATTATGCTGTCGTCCGTTTCGTTAATAAATACGGCTTGCCCGTCTTCGTCCGTGATTGCCCGAATATCCGCCATTGTTTCGTCAAGCAAATCGCGGAGCCTTTTAGGCTTAAAGCCCGTTGAAGTCATACCGTAAACGTTTGCACTCATAGCGTGAACTCCTGCACAATCGGGATATACTTCCCGTCAACCTTAATTTCAACATATACGGATATATGCCCAGTTTTTGAGTTAAAAGACAAGCGGAAGTTGTTAATACTCTGCACGCCGTCAGTATTTAAAATCTCTTTTCTAAGCAAAAGTTTGAAGTAGTTAATATCCCGCTTGCCTAAAATATCCTGAATATACGGCATACCGGCGGTCGTATCAATAAACCACTCGCCCTTTAAGCGGCGAATACGCGTAATAACCCGCTGCGCCGTTTCGTTTCCACTTACGGCATAACGGATTAAACCGTTGCGGTGCGCTATATCGTTTGTTGCCGGGTCTATCAAAATATCAACACTCATCTTTTGCCCTCTTGATTGTAGATTAACAAGCAAAAGCGCTTTTGTAAATATGCAGGAATTTAAGAAAAGTTATCAACAGGAAAAATCCGCCCTTGTTTATAACTCAATTTTAAATTTACTTTAACTTTTTTTGTTATAAAGTTAAAGATGCCGAAAGATAAATTTTAACAATGGGGTTATAGTATCAAAATATTATAACTCTTTCGGCAAAAATGGTTACACGCTATAACCCCACCTTTTTGAAAGCCGAAAGAGATGAAAAAACAATTTTCTCCGCGTATCTATCCTGAATGGTGGGAGCTTTTATCAGACTTGCCCGTTGAAAAACAAGCTGCTATTTTTCAGGCAATTTTACAATATCCGAATATTGACGTTGATTGCGGCGTATGGCGTTTTATAAAATCACAAATTGACAAAGAATTTGAAGATTTTAATGTGCGTTGCAAAAAAAACGGTGAAATATCAAGAAACTACTGGAAAGAAAAAAATAATACCGACCGGATACCGAACGATATCGACCGGATACCGAACGATATCGACCGGATACCGAACGATACCGACCGGATACCGAACGATATCGACCGGATACCGAACGATATCCTAAACATAAACATAAACGTAAACGAAGAACAAGAACATAAACAAGAATTATATTTAAAAAACAATAAAATTGTTTTTCGTGAATTTGACATTGAAAAAATCAATTCTGTTTTAGAAAAATACGGTTTATCTCAAATAAAAATCTTGACCGATGAAAGAAAAAACAAACTTAAACAACGGATAAAAGACGCTGGTGGTTTTGATGAATTTATCAACCAGATGGAAAAAGCACTTGACGAAAGCTCTTTTTTGCGTGGAGATTCGGGAAAGTGGCGAGCCGATTTTGACTTTTTCCTGCAAAAATCAAAATGGCAAAAAGCTGTTGAGGGCGGATACGCCGATAAAGAGGAAGAGATAAAATGGGCAACATCGGACTGGAAGTAAAAAAATGAATGAGGCTGAATACACGTTTTTAAGTGAGCTTGTCGCTTTCCCTGAAAATTTTACAAGACTTAAAGGAAATTTTAAGGCTGAATTTTTGCCGGACGCAACAGCAAGAGAAATTTTTTCTGCAATGGTAGAGCTGGGAAATTTTGATTTGTTAAGCCTGCGCGACGTCTTAAAAGGAAAAGTAAATTTTCAGTTACTGCTTGAGCTTAATCGGGACAAAAAGTTTTCAAAACCGATAATGTTTGACTGTTACGCCTTAAAGTTGGTAGAAGACTGGAAAGAACGGGAGCTTGCAAAAATAGCCGGTCAAAAGCTATACACAACCGAAGACGTAACAAAAGCTTTTGAGATTGAGCATTTTGAATTATTCCCAAAATCCGAAGAAAACGCCTCAGATAGATTTTTAGCCGACGCCGAACTTGAATATCAGGGCAAAGACAACCCGCGGGTAGTTAAAACCGGGTTTCCAAGCCTTGACCGGCTTATCGGCGGTTTTGAAAAGGGCGAACTTATCACGCTGGGCGGTTATTCCGGCGGCGGAAAGACCACACTGGCGCTGAATATTGCAACGCAAATAGCGCAAGCAGGCGGCAATGTTTTATATTTTTCCCTTGAAATGACAAAGGTAGAAATGCACAAGAGGCTTGTATGTTCTTCCCTGCGTATATCGGATTTTTCAAAAATCACTCAAGAAGAATTTTACGCGGTTGTTGAAAAGTCTAAAAGTCTTGAAAATGAGTTGCCGCTTGAATTTATAGACGACGCGGATATCACTGTTGAAAAAATATCGGCAATATGCGCCGGAAAAAAAGATTTAAGTTTGATAATTATTGACCACCTGCATATTTTACGCTCCGAAAAGCGGTTTAAAGACCAACTGGCGCTTTTAACCTACTTATCGCGTAAAGTTAAAATAATCGCGCAAGAATTAAATATTCCGATTCTGTTGTTAAGTCAGTTAAACCGTTCCAACGCCGGGCGTGACGTTAAATCGCCGATATTGTCGGACTTGCGCGGCTCCGGCAGTATTGAGCAGGATTCTAACCTTGTAATGTTCGTTTATACAGCGGAAAACCTGTTAATGTTACAAAAGCCGGAAGAAACGGAAGAGAAAAAATACAACAAATGGCTTGAAGAAATGGAGCGCGTCAAAGGTAAAGCCAAAATAATCGTAGCAAAGAACAGACGCGGGAGAACAGGAGAATTTGAAGTTCTATTTAAAAAATCCGAAAGCCTATTTGTTGACAAAGGAGGTAACGATGGACAATTTTAAAACATTATACGAAGCTTGTTTAAATTTGATTGAAAGTTGGCAAAAAGAAAACGATACGGAATAAGCCTGCTTTTTTATCGCTGGCGCGTGATTTTACGTTTTTACGATAAATCTATCATAATTTTAAAAGTATGCACTGTATGGTAAAAAAATCGCTGTTATGAATATAAGCAAAAAAAGAAAGCCAACAACTCCGAAAAGTTATTGACTTTAAATTTTAATATGATAATAATCATATTGACGAAAACGAGATAATACTATCACTTTTTCCTAATATGTCAAGTTTTATTTTCGTTTTTCGTCTCGGGCAGGTTTTACGGCGAAAAAACGGCTTACTGTCTTAAAAAAGTCCACATAAGCGATTCCCCGAGGTGGACAACTAGGATACGGCGCATTTGCTTTTCCGGCGGTTGGGGTGCTGGATATAACTGATGTTTATCTCTGTTTTATTCGGTTGAGCGGAAACGATAAACTGACTAAAAACGAGAGGCTGGCTCCGTAGAGCATAGAATCGAGCTAAAGTTGTAAAGTATAAAGGGAGTTTGTTTTTTTACACTCCCTAGGATACTTTATGACTTTTACTCAAGAATTCACCATAGAGCATTAAAAAAATATATATGTGTAGTATGTTTCTCAAAAGATGAAAAAAGATAAAGTTTCACACTTTTATTTACCAAAAATGCGGGAAAATACACACTTTTTGCAAGGAAAATGTGAAAAAATCACAAAAAAAGTATTTATTTAACCACTGCGCCAGTGTTTCCGGTTGGCGTTGTGCCGCCAGTGTGTAAATGGCTATCAAAGTCCGTTCCGTTTATCGTTGTCGGCGAATTGAGCGCAACTGATGAGCTTGTGAACGTGTGTCCGTTTATCGTTATCGTCCCGGCGTTCATCGCGATATTGTTACCGGACATCTGAATTGTTGCCTCGCCCTGTTTTAAACTCAAGCTTTCCGGATATACGGACAACTTAACGCTCCCGTCCCCGTTTCTCACTTCAACAGCCGTTTGTGAATAGTTTTGTATGTTATTTGCCGGAGTCATTACGCCAGGAAAACACATCGCGTCAGTATAATCAAAACAACGAACTGTGCACAATGCCGCGTCTTCCCCGCTGGTCGGATTGCTTATCTGCCCGGTCGTGGCAAAATTGTCCAAGCTCCGCTGCGAAAATATCAATGTGCAAAGCTGCCCGAGCATAACCGGCATTGTGATTGATAAACCCAACCCCTCGCACTGGTTTACCGACAAAGGTATGTTTGTTATCTTCGGACTGTCTATATATTGAACTTCCTGCGTGTCTGGGTTTATAAATTTCAACCGGATTGCCGTATATGCTGAAACGCGCGGCACACCATCATCGCCAACAGTCAACTGGTCAATTATTCCCGGTATTGCCGTGTTTATCATTGTCGGCAACAACCGCTGCAGCGACACCTTAAAATCTTCCGCCTTGTCTTTTATTATGCTGTAATCCATAATTTTACCCCTGTTTGTAACTCTGAATGCTCATTGTCCAGCTGTCCGATTTTGTGTCTAAATTCAAGTTCATTGTATGGACTTTATAGCGTCCGTTCAATTCTGTATTGATTGAACTTTGCAAGCGCACAAATTGAGCGGGGCTGACACCCGGGACGTATAGCGCCTGAATGTCAGTCCCTATTTGCTGTTGCGCGGGTCCGGATAGAATGGGGGAGGCTTTTATCAAAACCCCCGCGCCCAGCAAAGTTTCTACATTAAAACCGCGCTTGTCGCTTACTGCCTCAAATACGCCGTTGTTAATGCTCCAGCTAAAGCCGTATTGTCCGCCCAGCCGGTCTAAAAATTCTTTTGCCCCTCCGGCGTATGCCATACCGGAAAAGCCCACTTGCCCGGAAACATCAATCCGGCTATCGTCAATCGTTACGCCCGGTATTTTTCCGGCAATATCCTTGACAACGTCTTTTAACTGTATCCCGTTTGTGTATGATAAAGAAACAGGCGCCCGCATAAATCCGCCCTGTCCGTCCAAAGATATTAACGTTATCGGTATGTCCGTGTCTTCACGGTTAACAACACAATTCAAAATCCCGCCCCGAAAAACAAGCTCTTTCTGTTGCCCGTCATACCAGGCATAAAGCCGGATACTGGCTTGACTCTGCATTATCTTGTTTCTTGTTTCTTTTGATAGCCCGTAAACCGTAATCTGGCTTGCATTCGGAATACTTATCATACTTTTTGTGATATTGGCTTTAATGCGCAAAGTTGAAGTTGAACCGTCAGACAATATCCGTATTGCCTGTTGGCTGTTGCCGTCCCCTTGATAATCTTTCAACGGTCCCACTAACAACTCCAAATTTCGCTTAAAGTTAATCAAGTTTTTTATCCTCAAAAGAAACCGGCACCGTTTCGCCCGGAATATAAACCACAATAAAACAATCATTCCCCAAACTGTCAGGCGTGTTGTTTTCTTTTCCCGTCAGGCTGGCGACATTGATTGCCCACCCGTTTAAAAGCTCGCATTTTCCCTTAATCAAATTATCAACACCGGTGCGCAAGTTTATCCCGGTTACAACCGGCGTGTTTGTTTCCGTGTCGCTTTCTGCCGGTTGGTATATATCCATAAGCCAGCATTGAATGTTCGGAAAATAATTCACTTCAAAAACAAGCGACATCTCGTTTAATATGATTGTTTTTCTTGCGCTCGGCGTGTTGTCAAAAGGTAATAAGTATGGCATATCAACCCCCGAATAAACTGTTTTTGAAGTCGCTTAAAACCGAACTGTTGACTTCCGGGACATAAGTCGCGGTTGCGCGCCCGCTGTCTACCATTCCCGCTAAAGACGTATTTAAACCCCCGGCTGTTGTCCCGTTGCTCTGCAAGGTTACCAAATCAACCGAAACAAAGTTTATTTGCTGCAAGGTTACGGCAATCTGCAAAGCTCCTTTATACGGCGCGCGGTGCAAGGGATTAAAGCTTTTAATTATCATATTGTCATAAATGGCGTGTTCGGTCGTTAAGGTAACGAGCTCCCGATTTTCCACAATCGCCGCCAGCGTTTCAAAAACATCTTGTGCCCGATTCCCAAACAAAGCCCCGTAGCCGCTGTTTGTCATCTCAAAGTTTAACGTTGCCTGTATAGGATGCGTGATGACGTGGTCGGATACTTGCGTTCCGTTTTCAAGCGTGGTTGTTGTTACGTCCGCCTCGTATTGATGAACTTCGCTGATTTTCACATCGGCGGAAACATCGCCCAAAGTTTCGCTTGATATAAGGGCGTTACTTCCGAAAATGTTTAAAATCGCGTTTGCATTTAATAAACTCATCTTTTAATAACCCCCGATAAAGCTGCCATACTTCCCGGAAGAAACAACGTTAGCGTCCGGCATTTCCGTTTGCATTGCCTGAATAACGCTGCGCGCGTCTGCTCCGGTCATAATCGTTATGGTCTGGTTGTTATTTACAATGCCTTTCCCCGCGCCAGCCTGCGGCTGTGCCTGCGGTGGAATTGTCAAATCTATTGACGGAATCGCGCGTGCCTTGTCATACTCGGCAAACATACGGTCTATATCTTCGGCTTTCGGTAATTGTATAATATTTTCGCCGCTTCCCGATTTTTCCCCGCCAAAACCCAAAAGCTGAATAATGCCGTCTTTTAAGCTTGTGTCCTGCTTTTCCGTTTGTGCTTGCGTTAATTGCGGCAGGATTTTTTCGCCCCTGCGCGCGTTTTCACGTGCTCCCTGCCCCTCATAGCCGCCAAAGACTTTTAACGCACCCTCCGTCAAAGTTTCGCCCGCTGTTTTTGCTCCCTCATATACAAAATCAATAACCTTGCCTAAGCCGCTCAAAATCTTGTTTATAACCGGGAACATATCTTCAATTTTATCAATGCACTTGTCTATTAAGCCCGGTATGGCGTTAAACACATCGGCAAAAACCTGCCCGACCGATTTTAAGTCTTCTTTTAATTCAGGGAATTTGTCCATCCAATTTGAAAAAGCGTTTACAATATCCCCGATGACGCTTTCACCGCCCTGTAGCCAAGTAATAAAATCTTCAATGACAAGAGAAACACCGGCAATAGCCGCGCCCACTGCGGCAAACTGTATGATTGCCGGAGCCATTAACGCCAGAAAACCCGCCAGCGCCCCGGTAACCAGTCCGGCAACAATCTTAACCGCATCCATATTTTTTAAGAACGGCTGCATAGGTTGTAGCAAAGCAACAAACCCGTCTTTAATTTTAACGAGAATATCCCAAAAGCGCCCGAAACCCCGGCTCACCCCGTCAATCGTTACACCTAAGCCCTGACGGACAAAATCCGCATTGTTGATTAAAAATTGTTTGAAGTTATCCACAACTTTTTTTAAGTTCGGCGCAAAGCTCAAAGCAATGCTGTTTCCTAACGCTTGAAAAACCGTTTTAAGCGTTTTGATTGATTTTGATAATTCCGCGCCCCGGTTAATTGCGTCTTCCGGTATAATCGCCCCAACAAGCTGCGCCTCTTCAAAAAGCTCGCTTAAACCCTGCCGCCCCTGTTTAAGCAACATCAAAGTGTCGTTTGATATGCCGACACGCTCCGCCCACTGGACAGCACGGGCAGAACTCATTTTATTTAATTTGTCGCCAACATCCTTTAATACTTCATCAGCACCCCTAAGCTGCCCGCTTGCATTATGGACGCTTACGCCTAACATCATAAGTTCCATATTAAGCTCGCCCGGAATCGGGGAACTCATCGTTTTTAACAAGCTTTCAAGGTCGGAGGTTACGGCGGCCGATGACGCGCCGACAGCCTCCGCCGCATATTGCCATTGCTGCAGGCTGTCTGTTGACAAGTTGGTTGATTGCGATAGCTTTTGCAGTTCTATCGCCTTATCGCTTGCACTAAGCAAAAAAGCAGATGTGGCTGCTCC
>ENA-ORNO01001051-ORNO01001051.1-human-gut-metagenome-genome-assembly--contig:-NODE-1051-length-14322-cov-3.932502_pt1 | contig 14322 bp, 25 predicted proteins | sample MGYA00242117_ERZ509026 | MGnify/ENA primary metagenome ERZ509026 (study PRJEB26280, sample SAMEA2338710) | human gut metagenome | biome: human gut; feature: human-associated habitat; material: faeces... | reverse complement strand
TATCGGCTTGATAGAGGTTATGGGGCTTGCCGTTTTGCCGGCGCGCCTTAAAACAGAGCTTGAGCTTTTGGAAAAGGCTTTGCTTTCAGGCAGCGATATTGCGGCAGACGAAAGAATTGCAAAGCACAAGGAATGGGCGCTTGATATTGCCGCCCGCCATGAGCTTAATGCAGATAATTGCACAGATATCCTCAGGCAGGAGGTTGGCAAGGTTTTTGCCGCCATTCTTGAGCAGTGCGGTGTGTTTGAGCGAAACGAAAAGGGCAGAGCGCAGTTTGTGCGCTTCCTTGAAAGCATCAAAACAAACTGATAATCGCATTGTGAAAAACGGCGGCAGTTTACGAAAAAACGAAAAGCTTGCTTTGCCGTTTCGCCGAAGCGGCAATTTTGCATAAATTAAATATAAAATCAACGGCAACCGAAGGTGTGGGCTATTCTTTATGAATTGCACATCGGCGGTTGCTTTTTTTCGCCGTGGCAATATTTTCTTCTTTGCATAAAATGAATTGAATAATGAAAGGAGAAAAGCTATGTTTAATTATGTTAAAAAATTGCAATATCCCATAAATATAAAGCACTGCGATCCTCAGGCCGCAAGCCTTATAATTTCTCAATACGGCGGACTGTACTGCATTTAGATATAATTTGTAAGTGCGCGGATGTGAAGCGGGAAACTCCTTACGCATAGAAATAAAGCTCAAGGGATTGCGCCAGCTTATGATATACGATTTTTGCAATAACCGAGCGCAGGGCTTCATTTTTCGCCTGTTCCGTTGTGTCGGGCGAGCTTATAACGGCAATAACGCCGCGCACTTTGGCCGCGAATGCTTCCTTGTCTACTTCAGGCAGGGCGGTGTTTGCGGCCTGCTTTTTTTCGAGCTTTGCGATATCTTCGGTAATCCGTTGTTTATTTTCTTTGTATTCCTCAAGCGTATCAACGCCGTTGATGTAAGCTTCCTTGGTGCGGGCGAGCTTCTTGCGCAGCGCAGCCAAAGGCTTGGAATAATCCTCGGGAGTGTGTTTTTCTTCATCGGGTAAGATGTTGAAATCGAGGTGATCCACGGCATATTGCAATGCTTCGATAACGGTTTTGTTTGCTTTTGCAATCGATATTGAGTGCGACACCTTGCAGCTGCCTCGTGCGTAGTTGTGGCATTGCAGTGCCTTGGAAGCTCTCTGAAGCGTTAAAGTTGCTCCGCAGCTGTCGCAACGCACTAAACCGCGAAGCATATATTCTGTGGGTGCCTCGTTTCGTTGGTATTTCGGGTAACGCTTTTTCTGATCGACAATCTTTTTTTGCGCGGCGTTGAAAGTTTGCTCGCTTATAATCGGCTCAAAGCTGCCGTTCACAAGCATGATGTTTTCGTTGTGGTAATCGCGCTTCGATGCGGCGCGGCCGTCCGTGCTCCAGCGCACTTTGCCACAATAAACGGGGTTATTCAGCACATAATCAACGAATCTGTTATCGGGGTCATTGCCTCTGATCGTCTTAACCCCGAGCTGCTGAAGTTTAATTGCAATCTGCCGCTCGCGTTTGCCGTTAAGATAATCATCAAAAATCATTCGCACAAGCGGGGCTTCCTCGGGGTGCGGAATCAAAGTGCCGTCCTTGGGTAAGTAACCGAATACCCTGCCGCTCATTGCCTCGCCTCGCGAGGCTTTTTCTTTCATTCCTCGCTTTACTTCGCCGCTCAGGCGAACGAGATAATATTCGTCCATCCATTCGATTATGCGTTCAATAAGGGAACCGAAAGCACCGTCAATAAGCGGCTCGCTTATGCTGATAACCTCAACGCCGTTTTTGCGCAGTAAGGATTTATACACGATGCTCTCCTCTTGATTTCGCGCGAAGCGGCTGAACTTCCATACCAGGATTTTATCAAAAGGCGGGTTCTTTTGCTTTGCAATTCCTATCATCTCAATGAATTTAGGGCGCTTCGCCGCCGTCTTGGCACTGATTCCGTCATCATAAAAAACAAATTCATCCGGCACATAATAGCCGTTGCGCTTGGCATAGTCACGAATCAGCTTCAGCTGTGAATCGGGGCTGTATTCATCCTGCTTGTCATCCGAAACTCGAATGTATGCCGCAGCTGTTCCCGGTATGCTGTTTGTTCCGGGCATTGTTATTCCTCCTTAAAAATACAGGCGGCAGCCAAACGACCGCCGCCTTAAGCATTTAATCAATGAACATCAAACTCGATGACTTCGGGATTGCTGTCCGTGCCGGTTACTTTAGCCTCGCACTCCATTTCCCTTGTTGCATTATATTCGTTTGTCACGGTGCAAGTAGCCTTAAGATACCATGTATCCTCGTCAACAGCTTCTTGAGCCAGTTGACCTGCCATGTAATGAAGCTTGAAGCCGTAAGGATATTCGGCTTTTCCGTAGTCGGCTGCTGCGGTCCAGGCATATCCGGCTGAAAGCTTGCTGCTGAGCGCAGCCTCGATTTCTTTTGCCTTGGTGTCTGCATCAATGTTATCTTGGGTGTTAATTTTGAGGGTTACCGTCTTTTTATCGGTGTCGATTTTATCCACCTCTGTAATAACATATTTTGCCATTTGATCGTTGTCAAAAACTTTAATCTCTTCAGTAAAATCATATCCTGACTGCGCATGAATATATGTGGCTGTGTAGCTCATTTTTTCGACAACGCTCATTGCATCGGATAACGAAGCGCCCACAAGTGCTTTAAGAGGCACGGTTTCCATTTTTGAAACGGTGATTGTTATGTCTCTTGATGTAATGGAACCGTCAACATTTTCAAAATGGCCTGTTGTTGTGCCGTCTGCAACGGGAATAAATGAACAGGTGGTGCTCATTGTGTTTTCTGCGCTGCCAGCTTCAAAAGTTATTTCGTCAACCGTAGCAATTGATTCATCGGCAATAACAAATTTAACTTCACTTTTAAGTGTGTCTAATGTTGTGCCGGCCTTATATGATGTTTTAGCGTAAGCTTTGTTGGAAACCGAAGAATCGGAATCCTCGGGCGAAAGTTTTATATCCGTTTGAGCAGATACATCGTTAAATGCAGAATTTTGTAAAACGAACGAAATTACACTGCCGTTAATTTTTTCTTCCTTTTTCGATTCGCTTGCGCCGAGAATTAAAAAGGCTATGGCTACAATTATTATGAGCCAAAACCACCATTTTTTTAATATTTTCATCATAATCTCCTTGAGTTATATAATTCTTGATGTTTTCAATTTTGGAGGGCTTTTCGCCACATCCGGGATTATTGATTGTTTATATATTGATTTTGCTTAAAACCTCCCGATTTAAATTGACACCCCTAATTATACAACAGAAATTGTATTTTTTTAAAAAATATTTTTTTCAGTCCATAAAATAGTACTGATAAATTTTTCCTATTGACGATTTCCCGAAACGAGACTATATTATTATATAAGCGAACATATGTTCTAATATACAACGAGAGGGGAACGGGTAAATGCAGGAAAAGGAAAAATTGATTAAAGAGAGCATGGCGTTAAGCCTTGCCGATAAAAAGAAATTACTTAATTACCTTTCGACTTTAAATAGTCAATGTAATCAAGAGCCTGCTTCACTTGCTCGTCATTCAGGCCGCTGATTGCATCAAGCAGCGCATTATCAACTTGCGAGCTTTCGCTTTCCGCCGAATGAACATCATCGGTCCAGCCCATTAGATATTCAGGTGTTGTATGAAAGATTGTTGCAATAGTTTCGATCTTACTCGATGGAATGTTAGAAATAATACCGTTTTCATATTTATAAATGGTTTGTTTAGTGGTATGTAATTTCAAAGCTAAATCATCTTGTGTAAGGTTGTTTTTTAGTCGTAAACTTTTAATTCGCTGACCAATACTCATGATAATACCTCTTTTTCTATTAGTATATCATTGCGTATGTGGACCGTCAAGAAATAAATTTCGGGAAAAATGAAAAAAATGACTTGACAAGCGACTCGGGAACTGGTAAGATGAAAGTAACTTAATAAGTGACGGGGAGGTGGTAAGATGTTGAATACCAATCTTTTTAGATCTGAAATGATAAAAAACGGATACACATATAAAAAAATGGCTTCAGAACTGGGAATGTCCGAGCGCACATTTTCAAAGAGAGTGAAATCCGGAGATTTTGGCGCTGCCGAAATTGATGCGATGATACCACTTTTGAACATTAGCGATCCAATTCCGATTTTTTTTGCCCAGTTGGTAACTTAAAAAGTTGCGCAAATAGGCGCACAATGTGAAAATGCAACTTTGGAAAGGGCAACCAACTATGAATAAGTACGATATGATATGGGATTTAGTTTGGGGCTTTGGCTCAGTGGCGTTGGGTGTGTTTGTGGGCTTGATTGTGTGGGTTGTGTTAAGAGTTACTTAACAGGAGGTGAAAAATGAATAAAAAAGACAAAGAGCGGATACAAGAGGTCCTTGATAAGAACCGTAATTCAATCGAGGGCGTGTCGCGTGTGCTTGTAACAAGAATTGTTCTCACCGCAGGCGATGGAAGCAATGAAAACCCCGGCAGATTTGAAGAGCAATATTGGACCGATGACGGCGAATTGCTTTCAAGAAAAATAGTGCTATAAAAAAGCACCCGATATAAAAACCGGGTGCAGAGACAATCAATCTATTGCTTTTTATTCTGAAGTTCGTAAGATTTTTTGATTTGTGATTCAAAATCTATGTATGCCACAGTTGAATTTATAAATTCTTTAAGATCAGCTAAACCGTAATCATGGTGTTTGGCCTCGTAGTGAGTTGCATCGTTACCGAGCCATGCCGCAGCCGTAGCTAATGCCGAAAGATTTTTGGAAAGATAAGTATTTATACATTCACCTAATGGCGATTTGATGATTTTTTCCCGTTTTGCCGGATTATTAAGAATTGCAAAATCCTTAATAAGAAATTCAAGTGATTTCCTATAACCGGGACCGCATATATCGGTGAGATTGCTGTTTTCGGCTTTAAGCGCCTGATTATAAATGCGAACAAAATCAGGTGATATTTTCTTTATCGCATCCGAAAATGATTTATCACGGTTAGATGTCGGAAGTGTTTCGTATATTACGGAACTGTCCGAATACGGATGATTTTCAATGTAATAATGGCTTACATAAAAGAAATTATTACATACCGGGCATAAAAAGATGCTTGCAATCGGTACTTGATCTGTTTCGGCATTAACATTTACACATTCAGTTGAAATTAAGCGCTCCGGAAATGAACCGTTGCCGCACCTTGGGCATATGGTTGGTATTTTTAATTTGAGCTCTCTTGCGCCTATAAGTACAGCTTTGCCGGATTTAATTTCAAATGTTAGAACTTCTTCTTTTGAATACATTATATATAACACCTCGTTGAAATTATCATGTATTCAGCATAGCAAAGCGAAAGAAATTTGTCAACAAACATAAAAAAAGAAAGGAAATCATATGAAGAAATTAACAACAATCAGCGATATAGGTTCGGTGAAAATCGGAATTGACGGCCAATTCACCCTTGATGTGCCTAACGGTTACGGCGACGGTGATACGGCTGTTATCATCTGCGACAAAGATGAGTATAAGCCGGAAGATTACGCCCTTTGGGCTTCCGTCCGCGGCAACAATATAAATATTTACGATTATGATTGCAGCGATGAAGTCGTTGAAACACTTTCGGGCAAATACGGCATTTATGTTGCCGGTGATAGAGGCGTATTCCTCAATAAAGGCGCCGTAATTTTTGAGAAGTGGGAGGATTAAGGGTGAAGCAAATAAGACGAATCAGCGGGGAAAATGTAAGGCTTATGTGTATTAAATATAACCTATACACCTGCGGCGATAATGAACAATACGGTAGAATGCTTTCGCATTGTGAACATTACAGGATTAACGATTTAGGAGCAACATTATGCGGTCTGCATTTTATCGCAGAGGATATCTGGGAGCACTCCTCCACCGTGCTAAGCGTAGGGCAAATTGTTGAACTGTTAATTGATGAATGTTGTGCCACGATCAAGGAGGAAGATAATGAATAAAGAAATGAATAAAGATAGGATTAAGCAGCTGCGTGATGCACTTGATGTTATCAGATTAGAGTGCGCAGCGCATGGAAATTGCGCACCCGATTGCCCTCTGTTTTCAATCGATAAGGATGATTGTGGGATAGAACCTATAGCTCCCTCAAGCTGGGATTTAAATTTGAATATCGAAAATGTAACCAATTGGTACGCATTTGATTGAGAGGTGAGAAAAACGGTTATTTTTGAATTTAAGCCCGCAGCGAATTGCCGCGCCGGCAGAAAAATTATAATTAAAGTTGATTTTTCCGGCAACGCAAGGTGCGAGCTTCAGAAGAAAGCATATCAGCATTTGCCAATGCAAGAGATTTGCGAGCTTGCAAGCTGGGCAGAAACGGCGCAGCCCGGTGATATTGCTGAATCAAGAAATGTTATAGCATATTGTTCTTAATTATATCGGAATTATATCGGACAAACGGCAGCGCATAAGATTTTATAAGGAGGTGAGAGCATGGCAACGGCAAAAGCCACACCAAAAAAGCGCAAGGATGTGCTTGACTTCAAGTGCTTTATCACGGGGCTTGACGGTGTTACCCGTCCGTTCGATGAATTGCGGCCTGAAGAGCGCAAAAGTATGTCGGAACGATTAAGTCGAGTGATGAGCGAGTATTACTCGAAGCACTTGGATGAATTTGAAAAATTATAAGGAGTATAAAAATGGGACGACCGAAAACAAGCTGCTTTGCTTATAGAAAAGTGAACGGGCAGAGCACATGCTTAGCCTTAACCGAATTGCTTTGCACCAAAGTGAAAGGCGGCTGCCCGTTCTATAAAACGATTCCGCAATATGAAGCGGAAGCGAAAAAAATACCCGGTAAGGAGGTTTGATGAATGATAAACGCTTTATTTATATTCGGCGTAATCGCCGTGGCAGCCGTGCCGGCTGTGATTGTTAAAAACATAATCTGCGGTAAACTCAGAGCAGCCGAGCGCGAAGAGCACCGTGCCGAAGCGGCAAGGGATATGCGGCAGATGAACGAGCTGTACAAGCTTATCACCAAGGAGGGCGCAGGAGTATGAATATTGAAACAATATCGATTCTGTGCACCGGAATAGTGGTGGGAGTTATCCTCACGGCTGTGTTTTACTTAATAATCGGCCTGCAGGAGGAAGCGAAAAAGAACAGGCTCAAAAATAATGAGCAAAAAAAGGACAAGCAAGATGTAAGCTGTAACGAGGATTGCGAAGCAATCAAGAGTTACCAGCGAGCTAATGAAGAGCTCAGCTCGGAAAACGAATATTTGCTTGCAAGCTGGAAAAATGCAGAAACCCGCTGCGGCCTGCTGCAAACAGAATTGAGCAAGGCCAAAAAGAACAAATAAAAAAGCCGCAGACGGAAAGCCTGCGGCAGCGCTGATAGCAGCACTCAAATTGCAATTTAAGTATAGCTGCTCCGGGCGCAAAAGTCAAGGAGTATTATATGGATAAGAATTTAAAAAGCGATAAATTTTCTTTCGGCAAGCACGGTAATGTGCTTATGACCGCCGAAGAATTTCTTAAGCTCAAACATACCTACCCGCATCAATATAAGGGCTACATATCCCATGCCGATAGGTGGCTTGAGAAAAACAAGAATAAGGCGATCGCGAAAAACAAAAAATGCCACTTCGATATGATTGTTAAGTGGATTGAGCAGGATGCCGCCGAAAAAACAACGCGCGGTATTGCTTCCTGGTATGATTGGAGTGCTTATTCGCCGGGCGAGATCCTTACCAAAGACCCGTATTATGCCGGCATCTCATGCGCCGAGCACGATATGCTTTTCAATCTGCTCGGGGATGAAAAATTTACCGAGTATTACGGTAAAGCTATTTACTATACTGACAGAAATGTTTTCAATCTGATCGTCAAGTGGTGTGTAGAGGACGGTCTGCTCGAATTCGGCACGGGAAAAAAGAACGAGCCGACAAAGTTGAGTGATATTCTTGCGGTAGCCAAAAAAATGGCAGCCGAAAGAGCTGCCCGGGAAGAAGCGGAAGCGAGGTGCGAAGTGACTAAAGAGGAAGCAGAAATCGCATTTCAATATAATATTGATGTTGGCTGCAAGGAAATTTCCGAAAAGCAACGATATAAAATATCGCAGCTCATAAAAAGGCGCGATAAAATAACAAAAAATCAATTTGCATACAGTGCCACGCTGGAGGTGCCGCCGCGCATGGTGGCAACGATAGATATATATAAATTGCAACTGCCCGAAAAGTGGCAGCCGTTTGTGAAAGAGAAGCTTTGGGAGGCTAAAAATGATACACGAATTAAAAACTAAGCCCGAATATTTTAGCTCCGTCCAAAACGGTGAGAAAACATTTGAGGTTAGAAAAAAAGACCGACCGTTTGAAATCGGCGATTATGCCGCGTTAAACGAAATTGACGAATCGGGTACCTACTACACCGGCAGAGCTCTGCTGATGAGAATAACATATGTGCTTGATGATGAAGAATTTTGCAAGCCGGGTTATATAATTCTCGGCCTTGAGCCCACGCATATGATTAACACAAAGCCGGATAACATGGCAGAGTTGCTTTGCCCGAACAACCCGAGAGAGATTAAGGAGAGTAAAAAGGAGAGTAAATATGAATGATACTAAGCAGAAGTTGCCGTTCAGACTTCAGATAACAGACAACAGAACGGGCAAGGTGTTGGAGGACAGAAATGTCAGCTGTATTCTCTGTGGTGTGGCGAGCGACGAAATAAGCGGGAGAATAATAATTTCATCTTGCAAAGCGGAAGTGCTTGCTAAAGCCGCTGCCGAGGCAACAGCTGCGCTTCAAAAGTTAATGGATGAGCACAGCGATGTGAAAACACTTGTTCCGTTTTATATGGCGTTGAATAAAAAGAGAAACGAATGAAAAAAGAATATATTTTCCCGGTGCTGTTAATAGCACTTGATATCGGGGCCGCAGCTGTTTACGCTGCCGGCTCCGATTGGCGCAAGGTGATCTATTGGCTTGCGGCAGCCGTACTTAATGCCGCAGTAACTTTTTAAGGAGAATTTCAAAATGTGGGAAGTTGAATGCAAAAGATGCGGAAAGCCGGTTAGATATGAACTCGGCGGAAAAACAACAAAAATCGGCACTGATTTTGTTTGCGGTTTGGCGTGGGTCTTTAAATATAATAAAAAGCAAATTGATTTATGCCCCGACTGCTTGGCGGAGTTTAAGGCGCTCGCCGATGTGGCGGCTGCAGCAGCTTCCGCGTTTCTTAAAGTTTTTCCTCGCGTAATTGAGAAATTCAGCATATTGATAAGCAAAATAATTTCCCCGAGGGTTGTTTTCCTTGTGGCGCACGCAAAAAAGAATCGTGTTCGCAAGAAAAACACGCAGCGCATAATAAAAGCAATTCAAAAACTGATGCGGAGGTAAGCAATGAAAGAATGTGAATATTGTCATCAAGTTTTAATAGACGGTCAAGAGTGCGACTGCCCCGAAGCAAAAAAGGCGGAAAGAAAGCAAAGAGCCGTTTCTGAAATTATGCTTGAAGTAAAGAGTTTGCAGGACGAAGAAATCCTTGTTCTGAAAGAAAACACAGAATTTTTCCTCGGTGAATGCGTAAGGTATATGGCCGAGTGCGAGGCCGAGAGCTGCCAACTTAAAGCCGGCACAACAAGAATAACGCTCAAGCAGCGTGACGGGCATTTGAGCCTTGAAGTCAGCAAGACTTCCAAGTTAAAAGCTCAAGCGCTGCAAAGTGTGTTTTAGCCTTATATATTATATACATTATATATAGGTGCCGAAAACCGAATAACAAGGCCGAAAAAAAGCGAGCAGGCAAAGCTCGCTTGAAGCCTTGTATTCTATCATAAGAAATCGACCACGAGGAAAAGAAAACACAAAAATAACATTATTTTCCACGAGTAACAACAACGAGAGAGGGGGAGCGGCCGTGATTCGTGAGAGAAGAATAAAAGCAGGCAAGTTATTGGAAGCGGATTTTTACCCGGTGTACCCGAGCGGCCGCCGTATTCCTGAAAGGGCGGCAAGATCGAAGCCCACCTCAGACGAGATGAAGCGTTATAATGCAGAGCAGGCCAGGCGCAGACTTATAGAGCTCGTTAATGCTAACTTTGACGACGGCGATATTTTCTTTACCGCCACAATCTCACCCTCCGCCGCGCCGTCCGATGTTGATGAAGCGCGCAAAATCATGGTGAATTATATCAGACGAGTTAAGCGCCGCCGCGCAAAGCTCGGAATAACCGAGCCTTTTAAATATATCTACATAATCGAAGCCAAAACATATAAGACCGGCAAGAATAAGGGCAAGACAAGCTATCACTTTCACGCTGTTATGAGCAGAGGATTAAGCAGAGACGATATGGAAAACATGTGGACTGCCGGTGAAAGAGTGAGTGCAGACAGATATTTGCCGAGCCGCTTCGGCTATGAAACGCTCGCAAAGTATTTTTCAAAGGACCCCGAGGGCACCCGCCGCTATTTTACGAGTAAGAACTTAGCGCAGCCGACAAGGCTCAAAAATAAAGACGGAAGAATCAGTCGCCGCACGGTAGAGCGCATGGCGACTATTCACATTGATGATGCAGATTATTGGCAGCGCAAATATCCGGGTTACAGATTTTTGCGGTGTAATTCACGATATAACGAATTTAACGGGCATTGGTATGTGTCAGCGGTAATGGTGCGGATGTAGCATGCCGCAAAGAAATAAAGGGGGTGTTGTAAATTAACATCACAATAGAGATGATAGAGAATTATTCAAGCTTGGTGCGCCAGGCTGATTTGTGGCGCGAAGAACTTTCGCCGTCCTTTTTGACGGGGGTGGACTGCTCAAAAATCAAAGTGCAGCGCAGTGCCGGGGTAAGCCCCACCGAGCAATCTGCCATGCAGCTGCTCAATCTTGAAAAGGCGGAGGCGTATAACCGTCTGTGGGCACAGATTAAAGGGATTCAGCATTTCGTGCTCAATATCAAAGATGCCGAAGTGCGCGAAATAGCAATCAGGCGTTGCCGAGGGCAGACTTACGAAGAAATCGCTGCGGCTATGTTTATAGATAGGACAACCGCCTCGAAAAAGCTGCGAAAATATATTTCCCACAATTCCCGCTAATAGTGTTGTATAATTAAAATGAACAGAAAAGCGAAAAGCAAAGGGCGTGCCGAGCGGCGCGTCCTTTTTGATTGCAGAAAGGCGGTGAGCTCATGGCTCTTACGGCACGGCAGGATATCTTCATCCGCCGATTGCTTGAGGGGGATTCGCAGCGCAAGGCTTACAGGGCGGCGTTTCCCTCCTCGCAAAAATGGAAAGACAGCACGGTTGATTCCAAGGCATCTGCGCTGTTTCGCAGCGATAAGGTTCAGGAAAGGTATCATTTCTTAAAAACAGAATTAGATAATAAATCTATAATGCACCGTACGGAGCGCATGATTACGCTTTCCAAAATCGCGGAAAAAGACAGTGAGGATGCCGGGTATCGGATTCGCGCGATCGATGTACTAAATAAAATGGACGGCGATTACATCCAAAAGGTGGAGGTTACAACGCCGGATGACGGCACGCTGAAAGAAATGGAAAAATATTTTGCCGGAAAGAAAAGAAATACTTGATCTGCTCTACGAAAAGCCCTACTTGGTGGGGCATTGGGTAGGGTTCACCGATTTAACGCAGCTGCATAACGAGTGGCTGCGTTCGTTCTTATACGGCAGCGACGATCAAACGCTTTTGGCACACCGCGGTTCATATAAAACAACCGTTCTTTCGTTGTTTCTCGCTTTGCACATCATCTTATTTCCGAATGAATTTGTTATCTTTTTCCGAAAAACGGACGACGACACAAAAGAAGTTATAAAGCAGGTGGGCAAAATCCTCGCTTCGGGTTGCCTGCAAAAAATCGTGCAAATACTGTATAACCGCCCGCTTGAGTTTATTAAAAAGACGGATAGTGAAATCCACACGAATTTGTGCACATCGATAAGAGGTTCAAGCCAGCTGATCGGGCTCGGTATCGGCACATCGATAACGGGTAAGCACGCAGATATTGTTGTTACGGATGATATCGTCAACATCAAGGACCGAGTGAGTGCGGCGGAGCGGAAGCTTACAAGGCTTCAGTATATGGAGCTTCAAAACATTAAGAACCGCAGCGGGCGGTTTATAAACACCGGCACACCGTGGCACAAAGAGGATGCCATATCTTTAATGCCAAATGTAAAAAAATATGACTGCTACAGCACCGGGTTAATCACCAAAGAGAAGCTGCGCGAGATACGCAACAGCATGACGGACAGCCTATTTGCCGCAAACTACGAGCTGAAGCATATCGCAGCGCAAGATGCGCTGTTCACAAACCCGCAATTCACGGACAATGAAAAACTTATATACGGCGGCAAATCCCATGTTGATGCGGCTTACGGCGGCGAGGATTTCACCGCATATACCGCGTTTAACATTTTGCCGAGCGGCGAAATAATCGGCTTTGGCAAACTTTGGCAAAAGCACATCGAAGAGTGCGAGGGCGAGATTGCAGCATATCAAGAGCGTTTCCGCCTCGGCACGATCTATTGCGAGCGCAACGGCGATAAAGGCTATCTCGAAAAAGACCTTATCGCCCGCGGGCTGATGTGTTCGTCATATTATGAAAAAATGAATAAGTACATCAAAATTTCAACCTATCTCAAAAAAGCCTGGGCACAGATTAAGTGGCTCGATTGCACGGACCCGGAATACATTTCCGCAATCCTTGATTATTCGGAAAACGCAGCGCATGACGATGCGCCGGACAGCGCAGCTTCACTATATCGTGAGCTTACGGACGGTGTGCAGATTAACCTATTCAGAGGAGGATTATAACTTTGGAATATAACATATTCAGAATGTCTCGCGAGGAAGAATTAACCCCGCTGAAGCTTCAAAAATTCATCGGTGATAATGAATTTATATCTAATCGCCTTTACCGCCCGCTTGAAAGGGCATACAGAAATGATTACGATATCTATCATCAGAAGCCGAAGCCGAACAACAAGCCCGACAACAGGCTGTCGGTGAATTTTGCGAAGTACATAGCCGACACTTTTAATGGGTTCTTCGTTGGCATACCGATTAAGGTGCAGTGTGACGATAAGCGAGTTAAGGAATTTGTGGATTTATTCGGCGCTTATAATTCGATAGACGATAAAAATTCCGAATTGTCGAAAATTTGCTCAATCTATGGCAGAGCTTACGAATTTTATTATTTTGATGCCGAAAAGAATGTTTGTGCGCAGTATGCGCGGCCGACAGAATCGTTTATTATATACGATGATTCAGCTTTAACTCGGCCGCTGTATTTTTGCCGCTATTATTATGACAGTGAAAAAGTTATGCACGGTTCGCTGAGTGACGGAAGCACAGTGCGCTATTTCACCAATAAGGGCGAGCTGATATTCGAGGATTACGAAGCTTTGCACGGCTTTTGTGATGTTCCGGCAACAGAATGGGTGGAAAATGAAGAAAGAATAGGAATTTACAGCGGTGCTCTGCCGCTGATGAACGGCTACAACAAAGCATTAAGCGAAAAAGCAAACGATGTTGATTACTTTGCTGATGCATATATGAAGATAACCGGCAAGCAGCTTACCCCCGAGCAGCTTGAGGGAATTAAAGACAGCCGCATTATTAACATTTATGGCACAGGAGGTGAACAGGGCGATGCGAGCTTCCTTGCACGGCCGAGTGCGGATGAAACGCAGGAAAATTTGCTCAACAGGCTTGAGCGGCTTATATTCGTAACATCAATGGTGGCAAATATCAATGATGAAAACTTTGATGCCGCAGCTTCGGGCAGAGCAATGCAATATCGTTATTCGATTATGGGTAATCTCTTTCAAACGAAGCAGCGCAAATTTGAGGGTGCGCTCAATCGGCGCTATAAGCTTATTTTTTCCAATCCGGTTAATTCCATGGCCGCCGATGACTGGATGAAGCTTAATTTTATCTTCACTCCGAATTATCCCGTTGATTATTCGGAGGATGCCGCCGTTGTTGAAAAGCTCAAGGGCACGGTGAGCGATGAAACTCTGCTCAGCAAGCTTCGTATTGTTGATAATGTTGATGAAGAGCTGGAACGCTTGGCAAAGCAGCAAGATAACACCGCTTATGCAACAGACTATCCTACCAACAGAGTGAGCGGCGAGGGCTCGGCTGATGAAGAGTAGCATTTATTGGCCGCAGCGGCAAGAAGAACTTGCGGCAGCGCTTGAAAAGGACGAAGCTGCGCTGAAGCGGCGCCTGCTCAGGCAATACGAAGCCGAGGCGGCGAAGCTTGAGCGGGAAATAGCAGCA
>ENA-ORNO01001048-ORNO01001048.1-human-gut-metagenome-genome-assembly--contig:-NODE-1048-length-14347-cov-2.614400_pt1 | contig 14347 bp, 9 predicted proteins | sample MGYA00242117_ERZ509026 | MGnify/ENA primary metagenome ERZ509026 (study PRJEB26280, sample SAMEA2338710) | human gut metagenome | biome: human gut; feature: human-associated habitat; material: faeces... | reverse complement strand
CGAGGTCGTGGAGATCAAGTGATGCAAAAAAGAGCACCCCCGCAAGGGGGTGCTCTTTTTTATGCGCTTTTACGCGGCACCGTCAGTCTCGGTTTCCTCGACAACGGGAGAGGTCTGCGCGGCGGTGCGGGTGACGCTGTCGGCGGTGAGGATGACGCCCTCGCCCTCGGCGTAGCGGACGGTGACGCTGTCGCCCACGTTGTAGATGACGGTCTCCGGCGCCGCGGCGGCAGAGATGACATAGTAGGCGTCGCCGGTGTTCAGGCGCAGGTAATACAGGGTGTTGCCGTCCACCACGGCGGAGCGAATATCTTCAATAACGCCGGTGATCTCGCCCTGCCCCGTGATGGGCAGCTGGGCATCATCGTCGGAGACAAGGCCCTTCTCCGCCAGAATGCGGCGGTAATTGGCCTCGCACTCCGCCACGGTATCGCCGGTGGCCACGATCTGGTACTGGCTGACGTTGACCATGGCGTACATCTTCACCAGCTGGGCCGCGTCCTTCAGGGCCATGAAGTACGTGGGCTGGTCGGAGATGTTCAGCAGCAGAGGGAACGTAGCGGTGTACTTCATCTGCTGGACCTGGCCCTGGGCACTGTCCATGGCGGAATACTCCTTGGCGCCGGCCACCAGATAGAAGCGGGTGTCCTTGGTGCGCTGGTTGGACAGGATGAAGCCGATGTTGGACTCGTCGGACACCACAGAGGTGACGCCGGTATACATATACACATCGTCGCCGATGGCGATGTAGTTATAGCCCTCGGTGGTGACGGTGACATCGCGCTGACCGAACAGGGAATTGATAAAGCCGTTGATATACGCGCCGTGGTAGTCATACTGCTGCATGATGAGGTCGGCGGTGTAGACGTGGTCCACCCAGTTGGGGACGCTGCCCGTCTCGTAGTAGGCGCTCTCGCCGGTGACGGCGTTCACCAGCACCGCGCCGATAATGTCGCGGCCGCCGAACAGGCCGATGGTGTGGCTGACACGGGGGCAGACCCACCAGGGATCGCCGTTTTCGTCGATCTCAAAGGCGGGATCGTCGAACATGAAGGTGGGATAGCGGAGCCGCAGGTGGCGGTTCAGGTTGCGGCCGAAGTGCTCGGCGGTGGTGTATCGGATCCCCTCGTCCAGACGCACCACCTCCACGTTCTGGGTGACCATGTCGATGATGAGATAGGCGGGCAGGCCCTGGGAACGGTTGTTCAGCCACTTGATGAGGTCGCCGTAGCGCAGGGGCGTCACGCGGACGGGGCGGCCCTGATAGTTGATCTGCGTGTAGTCGTCGGCCACCTCGAACTGGGACACCATGTCCGCCAGCTCGCCCAGCTTGCGGTTGCCCAGCTTCATGGCGGACTCGGCGTCCAGCATGGGGATCTGGTCGTAGCTGATCTCCTCCACCTCGGCGGCAAAGTCGCCGTCCTGAACGGTCAGCAGATCGCGGTAGTCCTTGGCGCGGAACAGCTGCCAACCCAGCACCGCGCCTACCAGCGCGGGGGCCGCCAGCGCTGCGGCGACGATGAGGGGGACGGTACACTGCTTCTTCAGGAAGTCGAAGTAGCCCTTGGCGCCGGCGCCCTGAAAGCCGGAGGTCAGGACGGCGCAGACGCCGTACACCGCGCAGCACAGCAGCATGAAGATGTAGAATTCCTCGCTTTTGAGGTTGATGGGCGGCAGCACCACATAGTAGTAGATGGCGGCGAATACCAGCGTCACCGCCAGATTCAGCAGTGTGCGGCCCAGAGGCGTGCCCACGGGCTTGCGCTCCCTTTTGGGGCGGGGCTGGCGGGCAAAGCCCTGAAAGTTGGGGTCGTTCCAGTTTGTGTTCATAGGCAGTTCCTTTCTGTGTTTTGGCACTTCAAGGATATTATACCCGATGTAGGGGGTTTTGTATAGGGGGTGGGGATGTTTTACGCCTGCGGCTGCGCAAACGAAATCTCCCCCGTTTTGACAACCAGCCGTATAAAACGCCAGAAAAATCACCCTGCGTATCATTACGCAGGGTGATTTTTTTATGACAGGCAGGTACACCTGCCAACCGTACACCGTCACTCAGGCCAAGATGTCCGTCAGGTCCTTCAGTCCCATGGACCGGGCAATGACCAGCACATGGTCGCCCTCCTCAATGGTGGTCATGCCGCTGGGGATCATGGTGACGCCGCCGCGGACAATGGCTGCCAGCAGCACGCCGCTGCGCAGCTGCAGATCCTTCAGGGGCACGTGCAGCAGGCGGTTGGAGGCGCCTCTGGCCAGAAACTCCAGAGCCTCCACCTGGCCGCCCAGCAGCTTGTACAGCGACTCCACGGCCATGCCCTCGGAATTGGCCAGGGCGCGGACGTAGCGGGTGATCTGGTTGGCGATAATGTCCTTGGGGCTGATGATGCTGCCAAGGCCAGTGTCCCGCACCAGCTCGATGTAGTTGGGGCGGGTCATCTTGGCCAGCACCTTGCGGACTCCGGCGCGGCGGGCCGACATGGCCATCAGCAGGTTCTCCTCGTCGCGGCCGGTCAGAGACACGAAGCCGTCGGCGCCGAAGATATTCTCCGCCTGAATGAGGTCGTTGTCCGTGCCATCGCCCTCGATGACCATGGTCCCCGGCAGGTGCTGGGACAGGAACAGGCACTTGTCGTGATCCTGCTCTACGATGCGGACGTGGGTATTGGTGCGGGCCAACTCCCACGTCAGGTACATGCTGATGCGGCTGCCGCCCAGCAGGGCCACGTTCTTCACCCGATGGAGGGGGCGTCCCATGACCTTCAGCATCTTCTGGAGCTCACCCTTGGTGCCCACCAGATACAGCCGGTCATCGGCTTGGGGCACGAAGGAGCCGTTGGGAATGATGCACTCGTCGCCCCGCTGGGCGGCGCAGATCAGCACGTCCGCCCTGCGCTCGCCGTGGAAGCTGCTGAGGCTGTGGCCCACCAGCGTGTCCTCCGGCAGGGCCTGCAGGCCGATCATATCGATGCGGCCGCCGGCAAAGGGCTCCACGGAGATGGCGGCGGGAAAGCTGAGGATGCGGGCTATCTCCTGCGCCGCAGCCAGATCGGGGTTGATGACCATGTCCAGTCCGATCTCCCGCTTCAGGATGTCCGCATCCTGCCGGTACTCGGTGTTGCGGACGCGGGCCACGGTGTGACGTGCGCCCAGACTCTTGGCGATGAGGCAGCAGACCATGTTGGTGTCATCCACGCCGGTGACGGCGATGACCAGATCCGCCGAGCGGACGCCGGCGTCCATCAGGACGCTGATGGACGCGCCGCTGCCGTGGACGCACATAACATCCATCGTACTGTCGGCGCGGGACAGGTGGGCGATCTCGTTGTCCACCATGACGATGTCGTGCTTCTCCTGGGCCAGCTGGCCGGCGATGGCGTAGCCCACCTTGCCGCAGCCCACAATGATGATCTTCATGCATCCTCCTCCCCGCCCGATGAGGGCGCGGCATGTTTCTTTCGATGGATCAGGGACGCGGACAGCTCCGCGCCCAGTATCAGGACCTGCCCCGACATATACAGCCACAGCAGTACCACCACGATGGTGGCAATGGAGCCGTACAGCTGCGCATACCGGGCCATATTTTCCACATAATAGGAAAAGGCCATGCTCAGCAGCAGCCATGCCGCCAGAGAGCTGCCTACGCCGGGCAGTACCTCCCGCAGGGGGCGGCGCTGCCCCAGCGCCAACTGGTACAGGATGCCCAGCGAGATGGCCATGACAAGACCCAGAATGATAAAGCGCAGGTAGCCCCAGACGCTGATGAACGTCTCCGACAGCGGGAGAAAGCCGGACAGGAAGTACAGTGCGCGGCGGCCTACCACCACCAGCGCCAGCGTCAGTCCGATGACGAAGATCATCCAGATCGTGAACAGCAGTGTGCGCAGCTGACCCAGCAGGATATTCTCCGGCGCGCTGCGGCCGAATGCCTTGCGCAGCGAGTGCATCAGGCAGCCGGTGGAGCGCATGGGAAACCAGATGGAGAAAACCAGGCTGAACCACAGCAGCTGGCGGCTCTGGTTGGCGGCCACATACTCCAGATACGTGCGGATGATGTCCACCACATCCGACGGGAGAATGGGCGCCAGCACCGCCGTGATGCTGGCGATGTCCAGCTCCAGCACACCCAGCAGGGTGCTGACGAAGATCAGCAGCGGGAAAATGGCGAACAGCAGGTAGTACGTCAGGGCCGCGCTGTCACGGGCCACATCGTGGACATAGTAGCGGCGGATCATGTCGCCCGCCAGACGGCCGAAGCCGGTCCTGGGCGCATAGAGTTTCGATGTTTTCATAAGCAGAGACCCTCCGTGGGTTCATTGTATCACAGGGCGGCACAAAATAAAAGGGAAATCTCGGCAGCGGGGCCGCTATCCCCTCTGCCGCAGGGGTTTTACAGTCTTTCTTTTTTATGACATTTTTATAAATTTTTCGTTTTTCCTATTGGCGTACATAAAAATCCGTGGTATACTACGACAGCTTTATGTGGAAATTCTTTACAAAAAGTGAGGACCGATATATGGACAATCTTACGAAGCTGGTCCGCGATGAGATCTCGCGGCAGTACCGCAGCGTGCGGCAGTTCGCTTTCTCTGTGGACATCCCCCTCTCCACCATCAACAGTGCCCTGCATAACGGCGTCGGCGGGTCCTCCTTCGACACGGTGATGCGCATCTGCAAGATCCTGGGCATCAAGGCCATGTCGGACGATGCCGCCCTGTATCTGACGGACGATACCGAGCGCCTGCTGACCCAGTACGCCAAGCTGGACGACTACGGCCGCCATACCATCTCCTCCGTGATGCAGGTGGAGTATGACCGATGCAGCGGTGAAAAGTAAAAAAACGGAACCCCTGTATAAAGCCGGCACAGACCTCACAAAACAGGCACGAACCGCCGTCCCGTTCGGGACGGCGGTTTTTCTGCTGCAAGCGTCACATAATGCCGGATCTTTCCTTGCTGGCGGCGATGGCCGCGTTCAGCTTGCGGGCAGGGTAGTACACCAGCAGGCCGAATAGCGTGAACAGCACACACATGCCCAGCAGGATCAGGACGCAGCGGAGGTATGTGCGGCCGTACATGCCGCCGATGGTCTCGCGGAGCATATCCATGCCATAGTGGAAGGGCATGAAGGGATACAGACGCCGGAACAGCTGAGGCAGCACATCGATGGGATAGGAGCCGCCGGAACCGGCCACCTGCAGCACCATGATGATGACGGAGGCGGCCAGGCCCACGTTGTCCAGAGAGTAGACCAGCGCATAGTTCATGGCGGCGAAGTTCAGGGCACACACGCAGCAGCCCAGCACGAACAGGGCGGGCTCCGCCGTCTCCATGCCCACGAAGTGCAGGCAGCCGAAGGCCGTCACCAGTGCCTGAGCCATGGCCATACAGAAATAGGTCAGAAAGCGTCCGAAGTAGCGCTGGACGCCGCGGCACTGCCGGAACTCCGGCTGCGTCACAGGGACCTTCACCATCACCGCGGTCAGCAGGCTGCCTACGAACAGCGCCAGCATCACGTAATACGGCGCCATGGCGGAGCCGTAGTCCCTGATCTCATAGATGATCTGCGTGTTCATCTGCACGGGGGAGGCCAGATACTCCGCCATGCTGTCGGAGTCGCTCTCCATCAGCTCCACGAACCGCTGAAAGGCGGTGCTGTCCGCCACGCGGCGGACGTCCGCCTCCATATCGGCAAGATAACCGGAGACACTCTGCGCCAGCGCAGCGCCGGCGGCAAGCGTGGGCTGTGCTGAGGCCACAGCGCCGGAATAGGAGCGCAGCGTGTCGGAGACGCTGCCCAGCGTACCGGAGGAGGCGGTCAGCAGGTCCTGCACGGCGCGGAGGGAGGACTGCGCCCGTTCACCGGCATCGTGGATGTAGTCGCTGACCTGCCGGTTGGTGCTGACGGCGGCGGTACGCAGGGTCTGACGGACCTTTGCCACCATGGCCAGCAGCTCATCCTGCACCTGAGAGATGCCGGAGCCGTCCACGGCGGTGCGCAGCTCCTCCAGACCGGAGATGGCGGCGTCCAGCTGGGCCTGCACGTCCTCGTCGGAGGTCAGGTCTCTGGCCGTCTCCAGCGCGGCGATCATCTTGTCGATGCGGGCGTTGACCTTCTCGTGCGCGGCGTCATCCGCGGGGCCCATGTCCACCGCACCCAGCATGTCCTCCAGATCGGACAGGGTATCGTCGGCGGCGTCCAGCACCCGCAGCAGGTCGGCGGAGGCGTCATCCGCCGCGTCAAGGCCGGAGCCGATAAGGCGGACGGTGCTGCCCACGGTCTCGGAGGCGTCCCCCAGGGTACTGCGTGCGTCGGTGATGGTGAGGGCAGAGGCGGCCAGCAGGCTGTCAGCCCCGTCCATCACATCCTGCAGCGAGCGGAGCACCTGCGCCAGCTCATCCATGTCCCGCTGGGCGGCGGACAGCTTCTCCAGCAGGCCGTCGGCAATGTCGCGGCCGTCCAGACCCATGGCCTTGAATACGGAACCGGCGGTGGTCAGAGCATCGGCCACCTTCTCCAGAATGGTGGTGTTGATCTGCTCCTGCACGGCGGTCTTGGCCTTGCTGGTGATCTTGGGCGCGATGGCGTTCTTTTTCTCGTTTTCGTAATACTGTATCTGGGGGTGGCGCAGGTCTCCCTCCAGAATGCTGACGAAGTCGCCGGTGAATTCCGGCGGCAGGATCAGCGCGGCGTAGTAGTCGCCGGCGTTCACGCCGTCCAGCGCCGTCTGGGCACCATCCACAAAGACCCAGCCCATCTGGTCGTTGCTCTCCAGCCCACGGAGCACCAGCTCGCCGATGTTGACATGAAGGCCCAGCACATCGCAGCCGTCGTCCTCGCTGGCCACGGCCACCTTGATGCGGCTGGTGGAGGCGGTGCCGTAGGGGTCCCAGTTGGACAGGATGTTGAACCACGCATACAGGCAGGGCACCAGGCACAGTCCCAGCATGACCACCACGGCCACTACGCTGGCGGTCAGGCGCTTCCAGTCGGCGCGGAAAATGTTCCAGATCTGTTTCACCGCTCCCCCTCCTTTTCACGGTCAGCCGCAGGGCGGCGCAGGTCATCGGACAGATTCTGCAGCGCGCGGGTCAGCAGCGCCAGATCGTCCGCCAGCCTGTTGGGGTCCTCCAGCACGTGCTCCCAGCCGGAGGGCAGGGTGACGCAGGGGCCGGCGGGCCTGACAGGCTCCGCCGGTGCGGCGGCCTGCTCCGCAGGGGCAGGCGAGGCCGTAGAGACAGGCTCCGTCACAGGGGCAGGCTCCGCCGGTCCGTCAATAGCCTCCGGCTCAGCGGGAGCCGTCGCGGGAACGGCGGTCTCCGGCAGGGCCTCCCGCTTGCCCCGGCGGCGCAGCCGCGTATGGGGCAGACGCGGTGCGGCGGGCAGCTCCGGCAGCTCTATGAGCCCGTCGAAAACGTCCTCCTGCAGCTGGGCGATGTCCCGCAGCTTCTTTTGCAGCTCGTAGTCCATATACTCCACGGCGATGAGGTACGCCGCCACGGCGAACATGGACAATATCCACAGCATCAGGGTAAACACTTTATTGCCGTCGGCCAGGAACATCAGGAGCATCAGCCCCACGGTAACGGCCAGCAGGGCCCGCAGGCCGCTGCGAATACGGTGCTGGTTGGCGCGGTGCAGCGCGCCAACCTCCTCCAGCAGGCGGTCGTACAATTTCTGGTAGTCGCGTTCTGTTGACATGGGTCGTGCGCCTCCTTTACAGCAGCTCCGTCTCCTCCAGCTTCTCCTCCATGAACCGGTTCAGGCCCATGAAGGGGCGGCGAACCAGCAGGCCGATGAGCAGTGCCGCCGCGACAAACAGCAGCAGGAAGGCGAGCTGCCGGATGTAGTAGTCGCCGTACAGGCCGCAGATGCACTCGCGCATGGCGTCGATGGCATAGGGGAATGGGAAGAAACGGTAAATCTTCTGGTAGATCTCCGGCAGCAGCTCGATGGGGAACGTGCCGGAGGAGCCGGCGATCTGCATGACCATGACGACCACCACCAGCGCCTTGCCCACGTCGCCGAAGGACAGGGCCAGCGAGTAGATCAGCAGGCTGAAGGTGAAGGCAGTCAGGGACGCCGTCAGGTACAGCAGGCCTGGATGCTCGCACTGGATACCCAGCAGGTACAGGTCGCCGGTGACAATGACGGCCGCCTGTATCTGGCTGAGCAGGAAGAAGAACAGATAGCGGCCAAAGTACAGCTCCGCCGGTGTGGGGTCGATAAGCCCGTCGGTACGGGCGTGGACCTTGATGAGGGTGGACAGGATGACGCAGCCCACCCAAATGGCCAGCGTGGTATAGAACGGCGCCATGGCGGAGCCGTAGTTCTCGATGGGATAGACCTTATGAACGGTGGTCTGCACCATCTGGGGGAAATACTGGCTGTACGCGATGGGGTCGCCGCCCAGTATCTCCAGCAGCATATCCATATACTCGTCGGCGGACAGGCCCTCCAGCTTGTCGATGGTGTCGGACAGGGCGCTCACCATGCGCTCCGCTGCGGGACGCAGCAGGTCCACGGTGGTGTTCAGCGCCGCCGTGGTGTCGGACAGAGCGGCCTGCAGCGCCCCGGCATCGGCGGACAGGGCCCTGACGCCGGAGAGGGTGTCGGACACATCGGACACCACGGTGTCCAGCTGGCGGCGCAGGTCGCTGTCCGTGATGGGCAGGCTGCCGGTGAGGCCGCGGATGGCGGCCGTCAGGGCGCCGCAGTCATCCAGCAGACCGCTGACATCGCTGGCAGCGGCCAGAGCGTTCAGGTCGCTTTGCAGCTGGCTGCACTTCCCCGCCAGCGTCCGGAGCCGGGCGATCTGGGCGGAGACAAGATGCCCGCCGGACAGGGCGGAATCCTCCAGCCTGTCGGCCAGCGAGGTCAGGCGGCCGCTGAGCCGCCCCATCTCCGCTGCGGCGGCTGTCAGCTGCTGCTGCACGTCGGGCAGCTCCGCGCTGTCCTGTATCTCGTCCATGCGGTCCAGCGCCCGCTCCACCTTGGCCAGCGCGGTATACAGCGCGTGCTGCAGCTCCGCGGCGGTGGCCTCCAGCTCCGAGCCGGAGGGCAGGTTTTTATTGATGTCGGCAATGGCGGCGGCCAGGGCCTCCGCGTCGGCGGAGGAGATGCCGCTGCCCCCTGCGGCGCGGAAGGCGTCCATCATACCGCGGCAGCCGGGGAGCACGTCCTGCGCCTGATACAGAAGGCCCTTTACGGCGGTCTCGGGGTCCGTCTCCGTCAGGTCGGCGGCCAGCAGGTTGCTCTGCTCCATGACGCCGCCGATCAGCACCTCCAGATAGTTCTCGCTGATGGAGCGCTTCAGCGTCTCCACCGCCGTGTCGGTGATCTTGGTGGCCACGGCGTTCTTCTTGGCGTTTTCGTAGTAAGTGATGGCGGGCCGGCCGTTCCAGTCCGCGAACATGCGGTACATCTTGCGGGAGAAATCCTCATCGATGACCACGGCGGCGTAGTAATCACCGGCGCAGACGCCGTCGGTGGCCTCCTTCTCCGTGTCCACAATGACCCAGTTGATGGAGGTGGCGGTCTTGAGATCCTCCAGCACGTCGCGGCCCTTGTTGACGTATTCACCGCCGTCCGTATAGCCCCGATCCAGCGAAGCCACCGCAATGGAGATGCCGCCGGTGCTGCCGTAGGGGTCCCAGTTGGAGTAGATATTCAGCCAGGCGTACAGGCTGGGCAGCAGGGCGATGGCCAGCACCACCACGCAGGCGAAAAAGCACCTGCTCAGCGTGCGGATGTCCGTTTTGAAGATCGTCCAGATATTACGCATATGTCCTCCCACAGCGGCGCGGTATGAAGCTGCGCCGGTGTATGTTTCTTGCGCGAAAAACCGCAGTATTCATTATACAGAGTACCCTGCGGAAAAAACTACACATTTCGGCGGTTTTGTCTGAAATTTGCGCACAATGGGACGAGAAACAAATACCCCGCAGCGGCAAGCCGCTGCGGGGTATTGCGTACTATCGCATATTTATGCCAGCGTCATCAGCAGCTCTCTGGCCTTGACGGGCTGACCCTCCTTGATGCGGATGGCCTGCACCGTACCGGCAGTACGGGCGGTGATGGCGGTCTCCATCTTCATGGCCTCGATAATGGCCAGCACCTGATCCTTCTCCACATGGTCGCCCTGCTTGACGCAGACCTTGGACACCATGCCGGGGATGGAGGAGCCCACCTGCATGAGGTCGGACTCGTCGGCCAGCGTGGCCTGCCGCGTCTGCTCCGAGGCGTTGGGGTCACGGACCGTCACCTCGCGGCGCATGCCGTTGAGCTCGAACTGGACGTTGATGGTGCCGTCGCTGTTGTGGTCGCCCAGACCCAGGTACTTGATGACCAGCGTCTTGCCGTCCTCGATGTTGATCTTGTTGGTCTCGCCCAGGGCCATTCCGTTGAAGAACACGTGGCTGCCCATGCGGGTGATGTAGCCGTACTCCTTGCGGTGGCGGCAGAAGTCCTCGTACACCTTGGGATACATGGCGTAGGAGATCAGATCCTTCTTCTCCGGGCCCTCGTGGAACTGCTCCACCTCCCGGCGCAGCTGGTCGAAGTCCACCGGCGGCAGCAGCATGCCCGGGCGGCAGGTGATAGGCTCTTCGCCCTTGAGGACCACCTTCTGCAGGTCCTTGGGGAAGCCCCAGGCGGGCTGGCCCATCATGCCCTTGAAGTAGGACACCACGGAGTCAGGGAAGGCCAGTGCCTCGCCGCGGCGGACAATGTTCTCCGGCGTCAGGTCGTTCTGCACCATGAAGATGGCCAGATCGCCCACCACCTTGGACGACGGCGTGACCTTCACGGGGTCGCCCAGCATGTCGTTGACGGTCTTGTACATCTCCTTGACTTCCTCGAACCGGTCGCCAAGGCCCAGAGACTCCACCTGGGGGCGGAGATTGGTGTACTGACCGCCGGGGATCTCATAGCGGTAAATATCGGTGGTATTGGTCTTCAGGCCGTGGTCGAAATTCTCGTAGCGCAGGCGCACGTCGGCCCAGTAGTTGCTGAGCTCCTGCACGCGGCGCAGGTCCAGGCCGGTGTCGCGCTCCGTACCGTGGAGCGCGGCCACTACCGCGTCCAACGAGGGCTGACTGGTGAGGCCCGCCAGCGGGGCGCAGGCCACGTCCACCACGTCCACCCCGGCCTCGGCGGCCATCAGCAGGGCTGCCACCTGGTTGCCGGTGGTGTCGTGGGTGTGCAGGTGGATGGGCAGGCCCACCTCCTGCTTCAGGGTGGACACCAGCTTCTTGGCGGCGTAGGGCTTCAGCAGGCCGGACATGTCCTTGATGGCCAGCATATGGGCGCCCCGCTTCTCCAGCTCCTTGGCGAGGTTGACATAATATTTCAGGGTGTACTTGTCCTTGGTCTCGTCCAGAATATCGCCGGTGTAGCACATGGTGGCCTCCAGCAGCTTGTTCTGGCGGAGGACCTCCTCCATGGCCACCTCCATGCCCGGGATCCAGTTCAGGGAGTCAAAGACGCGGAACACATCGATGCCCCGCTGGGCGGCCTCCTCCACGAAGGCCCGCACCAGATTGTCGGGATAGTTGGCGTAGCCCACCAGATTGGAGCCGCGCAGCAGCATCTGGAACGGGATGTTGGGGATCTTCTCCCGCAGCAGACGCAGGCGCTCCCACGGGGACTCGTGGAGGAAGCGGTAGGCCACGTCGAAGGTGGCGCCGCCCCACATCTCCAGCGAGAAGCAGTCCCGCAGGATGTCGGCCACGCCATCGGCGCCCTTGACCATGTCGCGGGTGCGCATACGGGTAGACAGCAGGCTCTGGTGGGCGTCCCGCATGGTGGTGTCGGTGAGCAGCAGCTTCTTCTGATCCAGCACCCACCGCTTCACGGCCTCGGGGCCCTCGGCGTCCAGCAGCTGCTTCAGGCCCGGCCCCAGCGGCTCCTTTGCCGCAGGGAAGCGGGGGATGTCGTACTGCTTGCGCTCGGCATTGGGATTGGCCACCTGGATCTCGGAGATATAGCGCAGGACGCGGGTAGCGCGGTCGCGGGAGTCCACGATCTCAAACAGCTCCGGCGTCTCGTCGATGAACTTGGTGTGGCACTGACCGCTGATAAACGTGGGATGGGCCAGGATATTGGTGACAAAGGGGATGTTGGTCTTGACGCCGCGGACACGGACCTCGTTGATGGCGCGGGCGGCCTTGCGGCACACGGCAGGGAACGTGCGATCCCAGCTGGTGACCTTCACCAGCAGTGAGTCGTAGTACGGAGAGATAACGGTGCCCACGCCCACGTTGCCGCCGTCCAGACGGACGCCGAAGCCGCCGGGGGAGTGATACGCCGTGATCTTGCCGTTGTCGGGGGCAAAGTTGTTGGAGGGATCCTCCGTGGTAACGCGGCACTGGACGGCGTAGCCGTCAAAGTGTACGTCCTCCTGTCTGGTCAGGCCGATCTCCGGGCAGCTCAGGGGATAGCCTGCGGCCACCAGCAGCTGGGCCCGCACGATGTCCACGCCGGTGACCATCTCAGTAACGGTGTGCTCCACCTGAATGCGGGGGTTCATCTCAATGAAATAGTAGTTGCCGGACTTGTCCACCAGGAACTCCACGGTACCGGCGCTGACATAGCCCACGGACTTGGCGATCTTCACCGCGTCGCGGCGCAGGGCCTCCACCGTCTCCCGGGGCACGGACCAGGCGGGGGCGAACTCCACCACCTTCTGATAGCGGCGCTGGAGGGAGCAGTCGCGCTCACCCAGATGATAGACGTTGCCGTACCGGTCGGCCAGGATCTGCACCTCGATATGCTTTGGCTCCACCAGATACTTCTCCATGAAGATGTCGCCGCAGCCGAAGGACTTCTCCGCCTCGCTGTGTACCAGCTCGTAGGCGGTCTTGACCTCCTCGGGTCTGTCACAGCGGCGCATGCCGCGGCCGCCGCCGCCGGCGGCTGCCTTCAGGATGACGGGGAAGCCGAAGCTCAGGGCCTTCTCCAGCGCGTCGTCGCCGTCCTTCAAGGGCTCGGTGCAGCCCGGTATGATGGGCACGCCGCACTGGATGGCGATCTCCTTGGCACTGAGCTTATCGCCCATCTTTGCCAGCACATCGGAGGACGGTCCCACGAACAGGATACCGTTTTCCTCGCAGGCGCGGGCAAAGTCGGCGTTCTCGGACAGGAAGCCGTAGCCCGGGTGGATGGCGTCGACGCCGCGGCGGCGGGCCAGACCGATAATGCCCGGGATATCCAGATAGGCGCCCAGCGGGGACTTCTTCTCCCCCACCAGATACGCCTCGTCCGCTTTGGTGCGGAACAGAGAATAGGTGTCCTCGTTGGAATAAATGGCCACCGTATGGAGGCCCAGATCGTAACAGGCACGGAAAATGCGGACCGCGATCTCACCGCGGTTGGCAACCAGTACCTTTTTCAGCTGCGTGGTCTGCATGGCCAAATTGCTCCTTCCTGCCGCGCATCGGGCGCGGACTTATTTTACCCCTTATTATACACGGCGTTGGGGCCGTGCGCCAGACGGAAAATGTGCAAAAAGCAGAGGTTTCCTGTCAGTAGAATTTAGGCGTTCTGCGGAGAGCGCGGACAAAAGCGGTCCGGCCGTCCACCGCAGGCGGGCGGCATATTCCAGCACGGCGTCCTCCCTGTCAGCGGAGCAGGGGCCGATGAGCAGCATCAGCCGCGGGGCCCCGCCGGTGATGACAGCCTGTATCTGCCGGTCGTTTTCCCGCTTGTTCTGCGCCATCTCCTCCGTCACCGGATACATATCCTTCACGGTCCGGGGCGCAGGCAGCTTACGTTTGAATTCCATATTCATGGGCATGTACCTTTCCTTTCAAGGGTCTCAGGGCCGCACGTCCATGCGCAGCCCCAGTGCCCGCAGTGTGCGGAAAAAATCCGGATAGCTCTTATTCACGGCCTCCGCGCCGCGGATCGTGCCGCCCAGCGACGCGCACAGCACCGCCATCGCCATCACGATGCGGTGGTCGTTGTGGCCGTCCAGCGTCTCACTGGGCGCGTGGAGCGGGCGCGGCAGCACCGTCACGCGGTCCTCCTCCACCGTCACCTGCGCGCCGAATTTGGCAAGCTCCTGCGCCATGGCCGCCGCGCGGTCGCTCTCCTTGATGCGGAGGCGCTCGGCGTTGCGGATGACGGTGGTGCCCTCGCACAGCAGGCCCAGCACCATCAGCACGGGGCCAAGGTCGGGGCAGTCCGCAAGGTCGATGTCCACCCCATGCAGGGGTGCTTTTGCAAAGGTGACGCTGTCGCCGGTGCGGGTGAACACCGCGCCGCACCGGCGCAGGATGTCCAGAATGGCAGCATCGCCCTGCAAAGTGTCCGGCGCAAGGCCGGTGATAGTCACCCCGCCGCACACCGCGC